>Ga0154363_108_pt1 | contig 280712 bp, 240 predicted proteins | sample RifGroA2_FD_115891 | JGI IMG/M metagenome (GOLD analysis project Ga0154363, IMG submission 115891) | Elusimicrobia bacterium GWA2_62_23
GGCGGGCGTGTTCTCCGGCGGCACCGGTACGGCTGACGCCGGCGGCTGGGCCTACTTCAACAACCCCAGCGTTTCCAGCATGTGGGGCACCTTCGTGGCGAACTGCACGCACGAAGACATAAAGGGCCAGGGCATTCCTGCCGTGACCCCCTGGTCGGCTTTCTAACCAAAGCCGCACAGCGAAAGACCCCGCGCCTTACGGCGCGGGGTTTTTTTATTCCCGCCGCGAAAGTGTTAGAATATCGTAAATGCTGATCGCGACCGCCGCTTTTATCTTCGGGCTGCTCATAGGCAGCTTCCTCAACGTCTGCATAGCCCGCCTGCCCAAGGACGAGTCCATTCTCTGGCCGGCCTCGCGCTGTCCCCGCTGCCTGGCGCCCATCCGGCTCTACGACAATATCCCTCTCCTGAGCTTTGCGCTGTTGGGCGGCCGCTGCCGCGCCTGCAAGGCCGCCATCTCCTTCAAGTACCCGGCCGTAGAACTGCTGACGGGCCTGGTCACCGCGTTGCTGGCCGTGAAATGGCAGGGCAACCCCGGCTGGCTGGCCGCCTCGCTCCTGGCGGCCTACGTCCTTATAATAGTGAGCGTGGTGGACTTCGAGACCATGATGATCTCCGACGCTTTTTCGCTGGCCCTGTTCGTTCTCGGCCTGGCCGGCAGCCTCGCCAACCCTTATTTCGAAGGCGGGTGGGCCGAGCGGCTGGGCTCTTCCGTGGCGGGGGCCGCGGCCGGCGCTGGCTTTATCTGGGGCCTGGCCCTGCTGGGCAAGCAGCTCTACAAGAAAGAGGCGGTAGGCGAAGGGGACATCTTCCTGATGGGCGGCATCGGCGCCCTTTGCGGCTGGCAGGGCGTGGCGTCCTGCGTGGTCATGGCTTCTTTCTTCGGTTCCGTTTACGGGGTGAGCCTGCTGCTGCTCAGGCGGGCGGACCGCATGTCCCAGATGCCCTTCGGGCCTTTCCTGGCCCTGGGCGCGCTCATCAACCTCTACTCCCTGGTAAAGCCGGAAGCCTTCTTCGTCCTGGTCCCGTTCTAGGATCTTTAGGAAGGGGGGGGTCAGCGGGCGGCGGATTTTTTGCTATACTATAAGTCCTGAAGTGATTTGCTCTCTAAATTGTTCTGGTTGGGTGGCTGAGCGGTCAAAAGCAACGGTCTGTAAAACCGTCGGGCCATGCCCTACATAGGTTCGAATCCTATCCCAACCATTTTTAGTTTTATGCGCGGGTGGCGGAACTGGCAGACGCGCACGGCTCAGGACCGTGTGACCGAAAGGTCTTATGGGTTCAACTCCCTTCCCGCGCATTAATTTCAAAGCCGCGGCTATTTATAGCCGCGGCTTTTTATTTGCGCGGGAAGCGGGCCATAATTATGGCCCGCGCAGGGAGTTGAAAGCCGGAGCTTCGGGTGGAGCGAAGCGACACAACTCGCCCAGCAGGCCGCAGAAGCGAGGCGGGGCCGCGGCCTCCGAGCGGCGACGGCCGCGAGGAGAGCTGTGGCCAACTCCTTCCTACCTCCCAAAATAGTATAATTTATTCAGGCGGATATTAATAAATCTAATACATCCCTTGGGAGCTTCCTATGTGCCTAGCCGTTCCCGGTAAGATAATTTCCCTCAAGAACAGCAACGCCGAAGTGGATTTCAACGGCGTCAAACGCGCCGTGTCCCTGGACCTGGTGCCGGAGGCGAAAAAGAACGATTACGTGCTGGTCCACGCCGGCTTCGCCATCCAGGTGCTCGAACCTAAAGAGGCGGAAGAGACCCTGAAACTGTTCGCGGAGATCTACGGCAAAGAGCATAAGGACGCGCTCTCCGGCCCGCTCTCCCACGTAAAACCATGAAGACCTCGCCCGCCGAACGCTTCGCTTCCCCGCTCTGGCGCGACCGCGGCCTGGCCGCCTCGGCGCTCGCCGAAATGGAGCGCCTCGTCGCCGCCGCCTCCGCCAAAACCGGCGGTACCGTTAATTTCATGGAAGTCTGCGGCACTCACACCATGGCCATCGCCGCCAGCGGCATGCGCCGCCTGTTCCCAAAAGGCCTGCGCATGCTGTCCGGCCCCGGCTGCCCCGTCTGCGTGACCTCGCAGGGGGATATAGATCGGGTGCTCGCCCTGGCCGAGATCCCCGGCGTTATCATAACCACTTTCGGCGACATGATGAAGGTGAAAGGCTCCAAAGGCCTGGACCTGCATTCCATGCGCGAGAAAGGCGCGGACATCCGCGTGGTCTACTCGCCTCTGGACGCGGTGGACCTCGCCGCGGCGGAACCCTCCCGCCAGGTGGTCTTCATCGGCGTGGGGTTCGAGACCACGGCTCCGGTCATAGCCGGGGCGGTGGCCCGGGCCAAAAAAGCCGGGCTTAAGAATTTCTCTTCTACTGCTTTCTTCAAGCTGGTGCCGCCCGCCCTGGAACTGCTCCTCTCCGACCCGGAGAACCGCATTCACGGCTTCATGCTGCCCGGGCATGTCAGCGCCATCATCGGCCTGGAACCTTACCGGTTCGTGGCCGAGAAGTACAAGGTGCCCTGCGTGGTCACCGGCTTCGAGCCCATGGATATCCTGGCCGGCATCAATATGCTACTGAAGCAGGTCGTTTCCGGCCGCCCCTCCGTGGAGGACGAGTATTTCCGGGCGGTGAAGGCCAAGGGCAATCCCGCCGCGCAGGCGCTGCTCGCCGAGGTGTTCAAGGTTTCGGAGGCCTCCTGGCGCGCCATCGGCACCGTCAAGGCCACCGGCCTCGCTTTTTCCAGGGCCTACGAAGCTTTCGACGCCGTAAAGCGTTTTAATATCCCTTATTCCGACGCGCCCGAACCCAAGGGCTGCCTCTGCGGGCAGATCCTGCTCGGCAAGGCCCTGCCGCCCGACTGCCCGCTCTTCGGCAAGCGGTGCACGCCGTCCTCGGCGGTAGGCCCCTGCATGGTCTCCTCCGAAGGGGCCTGCGCGGCCTGGTTCAAATACGGCGGCTGACGCCCCGCTAAACCCTATGAACATAGAAACCTTAAAGGTCTTCCGGGACCTCTCGGATACCGGCAGTTTCTCCAAGACAGCCGAGCTCAACTACATCTCCCAATCCGCGGTGAGCCAGCAGATCAAGAAACTGGAACGCGTGCTGAAATGCAAGCTGTACCACCGGCAGGCCGGCAAGATCCTGCTGACCCCCTGCGGGGACAAGTTCTACGCCGCCGCGCGCCGCATCTCCGGGCTTTACGACGGGGCGCTCAAGTCCATCCGGGCCCTGGGCACCGAACGCCCCCAGGACGAGATCAAGATCTCCACCATCTACAGCGCGGGAGTCTACGTGATCCAGGACTACGTGCGCCAGTTCCTGGCCAGGAACCCCGGCACCAAGGTGAGCGTGGAATACCGCCAGTTCTCCCAGATCTATCCCGACGTGACCAGCGGCCGCGCGGATTTCGGGTTCATGGCCTGCCCCTACCGCAAGTCCGCGGGCCTGGCCATGCTGCCCGTGGCCAAGGACGAGATGGTGGTCATAGCCGGCTCCGCCTCGCCCCTGGCCGGCCGCAAGAGCGTGGGCGTGAAGGAACTCGACGGCCTGGATTTCATCTTCTTCGACCGCGCCTTCCCGTCCCGGCGCTACATAGACGCCTTCCTGCGCCGCCACGGGGTCAAGGGCCGCGTGCGCATGGAGCTGGACAACATCGACACCATCAAGACGGCGGTGGCCTCGGGGGCGGGCATCTCCATCCTGCCCCGCTCGGCGGTGCGCGACGACGAGAACGGCGTAAGCCTGCACGTCCTGCGCCTGGCCGACGCGCAGTTCCTGCGGCCCATCTACCTGATCTATAACCGCTCACGCAAGCTGAGCCCTTCGGCGAAAAGCTTCATGGGCATTTTCGACGCGCCCAAGAAGATCCCCGCGGGGAGGTGCTGACCATGGCGGAATTCACCAAAGTGCTCCTGGGGCACGGCAGCGGCGGCCGCCTGAGCCGCGACCTGGTGGAACAGGTTTTCCTTAAAGGTTTCTCCAACGCGGCGCTCGCCCCGCTGGAGGACGCCGCCGAACTGACGCTGGGCGGAGCGCGCCTGGCCTTCACTACCGATTCCTACGTGGTTACCCCGGTGGAATTCCCCGGCGCGGACATAGGCCGCGTGGCGGTCTGCGGCACGGTCAACGACCTCGCCGTTAAGGGCGCCGTACCGGCCGCGCTTTCCGCCGGCTTCATCCTGGAGGAAGGCTTTCCCGCCGCTCTGCTCAGGCGCATAGTCGCTTCCATGCGGCAGGCGGCCAAAGAAGCCGGGGTGGAGATAGTCACCGGCGACACCAAGGTGGTGGAGAAGGGCAAGGCCGACGGGATCTTCATCAACACTTCCGGCGTGGGCCTGATACCCAAAGGCCGCTCGCTCACCTCCGCCGCGGTAAAGCCGGGCGACGTGATAATAGTCAGCGGCAATTTGGCCGAGCACGGCGTGGCCGTGATGAACGCCCGCAATAAGCTGGGGCTGGAGGGCGGCATAAAGAGCGACGCCGTCCCGCTCAACGGCCTCATAGCCGCGGCCCTCAGGACTCCGGGCGTGCGCGCCATCCGCGATATTACCCGCGGCGGGCTCGCCACCGTGCTCAACGAGGTTTCTGGCGCCTGCGGCCTCTCGGCCGAGCTGGAAGAGGACGCGGTCCCGGTCTCTCCCGCCGCGCGCAACGCCTGCGCCCTGCTGGGCCTGGACCCCATGTACGTGGCCAATGAGGGGAAAATAGTTCTTTTCGTCTCCCCGGCCGCGGCTCCCGGGGTGCTCAAAGCTCTGCGCGCCCATAAATACGGCCGCCGCGCCGCCGCGGTAGGCGCGATGCTGAAGGAAAAGAAGCCGCAGGTTCGCCTGCGCACCGGCATCGGCGGCTCGCGGATAATGCTGATGCTCGAGGGGGAACAGCTGCCGCGCATCTGCTGATATGAGAAAAGTCCTGCTCTGGCTGTTGAGCTTCTTAATAACCGCCTCTTTTGCCGTCTACCAGCGCGCGACCGGGCCCACCTACCCCGTGAAAGGGGGGAAGGTGGAGGGCTCCGGCATCTATTACTACCGCCTGCCGCGCAGCTGCACTTCGGGCGCCAACGACTGCCTCGTCAACGTCAGCTCCCTCGAACCGGCCGCCGGGCGGCTGGAGTGGCGCCGCTACAAGACCGGCGAACCTTTTACCAGCGTCCCCCTAGAGTTCAAGAACGAACGCCTCTTCTTCTACCTGCCGCCGCAGCCGCCGGCCGGCAAGCTGGAATACCGCGTCTTCGTGAAGACCGCGCAGGGGGAAACGGAACTGACCTCAAAACCCCTCGTGGCCCGCTTTAAGGGCGCGGTGCCGGGCTGGATCCTCACGCCGCACATCGTCCTCATGTTCCTGTTCATGCTTTTCTCGGTGCGCATCTTCCTGACGGCGGCTTTCGGCGCGCCGCCGGTGCGGCATTCCGTGCCCGCCACCTTCCTCTTCCTGCTCCTGGGCGGTTTCGTCTTCGGGCCGGCCACGCAGTATTACGCCTTCGGGGCTGCCTGGACCGGTTTCCCTTTCGGTTACGACCTTACCGACAACAAGACGCTGCTCATGCTCCTGGCCTGGCTGCCTGCTTTGTGGGCCGTGCTGAAAGAGCGCCCGGCGCGCCTGTGGCTTAACCTCGCTTTCGCGGTGACCGCCGCCGTGTACCTGGTGCCTCACAGCCTGTTCGGCAGCGAACTGGATTACAAGAAAGGCGAAGTGGTGACCGGTAAATAAATGCCTCTCCCCGTAAGGAAGAAAATACTCGTCAAAGGCGTGGTGCAGGGCGTGGGTTTCCGCCCGCACGTCTATAAACTCGCTGCAGGGCGCCGCCTGGCCGGCTGGGTGAAGAACGACGCCGCCGGCGTGACCATAGAGGCCGAGGGGCCGCCGGCCGAAGTGGCCGCGTTCATAAAGGAACTCTCCTCCCGCCGGCCCGCCGCCGCCCGCATAGATTCCGTAGCCGTTTCCCCGGCCCGCCCCAAAGGCGGGAAGGTTTTTCTCATAACCAAAAGCGGGGGGAAAGTTCCCGCCGCGGCCATCATCCCGGCCGACCTCGCCCTCTGCGCCGACTGCCGCGCGGAAATGCTGAACCCCGCCGACCGGCGCTACCTGTATCCCTTTACCAACTGCACCAACTGCGGTCCGCGCTTTACCATAGTTGAGAGCGTGCCTTACGACCGCCCTTATACCACCATGGCGGGCTTTAAGATGTGCCCAAGCTGCCTGAAGGAATACAAGGACCCGCTCGACCGCCGCTTTCACGCCCAGCCTAACGCCTGCCCGGTCTGCGGCCCGGCGGTGAAGCTCTCCTTCTCCGGTAAAACCCTCTCCGGCCCGGCCGCGCTGGAGAAGACCGCGGCCCTGCTCCTGGCCGGGCGCATAGGCGCGCTGCAGAGCCTGGGCGGCTTCCACCTGGCCTGCCGCGCCGACAGGCCTGCCGCGGTAAAAGCCCTGCGGGCGGCCAAACGCCGGCCCCATAAACCTTTCGCGGTAATGCTGCCCTCTTTGGCGTCGGCGGAAAAATATTGTTTTATTTCGGCGGCGGAAGCCGCCGCGCTGGCCTCCGCCGAGGCCCCGGTAGTGATGCTGCGCCGCCGCGGCACGGTTTTCGGCGAACCCGCGCCCGGCCTCGCCCGCCTCGGCGTGATGCTGCCCTATACCCCGCTGCACGCTGCCCTGTTCGCCGTGCTGGCGCGCGAAGGTTTCGCCGGAGCGCTGGTGATGACCTCCGGCAATTTCCGCGACGAACCCATCTGCAAGGACGCTCCCGACGTCAAGGCGCGCCTGGCCGGGGTGGCGGCCTTCTCCCTTTTTCATAACCGGCCCATCCACAACCGGACCGACGATTCGGTAACTTTCGAGGCGGCGGGTGAAATGCGTCTGGCACGCCGCGCGCGCGGTTATGTGCCTGGCGCCGTGAAACTTCCGGCGGGTGGGGGCTCCGTGCTGGCCTGCGGCGCCGACCTGAAGAACGCCTTCTGCCTGACGCGCGGCGGCGAAGCTTTCCTCTCCCAACATATTGGGGACCTTTCCGAGCCGCTCAATCAGGATTTCTTCCGCGAGACGCTGGGCAACCTGAAAGGCCTGCTCAAGGTCTCGCCGTCCGTGGTCGCGCACGACCTGCACCCGGATTACGCGTCTTCCGCCATCGCGCGCTCCCTGCCCGGAAAGAAACTGGCGGTGCAGCATCACGCCGCGCATATTTTGAGCGTGGCGGCCGAACACGGCCTCACCGGCTCTTTCTTAGGAGTGGCCCTGGACGGCACCGGCTACGGCCCCGACGGCGCCATCTGGGGCTCTGAATTCCTGCTCTTCTCCGGTAAGACCTGGCGGCGGGCCGGACATCTTAAATATTTCGGCCTGCCCGGGGGCGACATAGGCGCTTTGGAGATCTGGCGGCCCGCCCTTTCCCTCGTCAAGCAGGCTTATGGGCCCGGCTGGCGCAGTGAGGCCGCCCGCGTCTTTAAAGGCGTGCCCGCTGCCAAACTGCTTACGGTGGAGCGCATGCTGGACGCGGGTTTGAATTCCCCGAAGACCAGCAGCATGGGCCGCCTCTTCGACGCTTTCAGCTTTATCGCCGGTCTGCGCGCCGAAGCTACTTACGAGGCCCAAGGCCCCATGGAACTGGAGAGCCTGCTGGCCGGCCGCGCCGCTAAACCCTACCTTTTCGCCGTGAGTGGCGGCCCAAGCATGGAGATAAACCCCTCGCCGGCGGTCAAAGAGGCCGTAGCGGACCGCCTCGCGGGCCGTTCGGCCGCCCACATCTCCGGCCGGTTCCACGCCGGGATAGTCCGCGCCGTTTCTTGCGCCGCCGCTGCGGCGGCCGGCGGGGCCGGGGTGCGGGACGTCTGCCTCTCCGGAGGGGTTTTTCAGAACCGGGCCCTGCTCGAAGGCGTGACCGCGGCGCTGGCTAAAGAAGGTTTTAGGGTCTATTCCAACCGCCTGGTGCCCGCCAACGACGGCGGCATAGCGCTGGGCCAAGCCTGGTACGCCCTCAGTGGATATAGAGAGGGGACGTTCATTCCTAATTCCTAATTGTGATCCCGATCCGTCTTCGCGGGGCGTTGACAGGTTCAATTAGGAATTAGGAATGAACGTCCCCTATAACACAAATAAAAGGCCCCTCTCTTGAGGGGCCTTTTATTTTTACTTTCGGAATTTTGCGAACTTGTTATTTCGCGGTCAGCCACTTTGTGAACTCGTCCCACTTGCCTTCCTTGGCCCAGGCCAGCTCGTCGTAGTCGGCCTCGTAGCTGTAGGTGGGCAGGTAAGCGGCCACGCCGTAGACCTTCTTGAACTTCTCGCCGGTCACGCCGTTGTCCACTATGACCTTGTTGTAGAGGTGGTTCATCACCGCCACGGTCCTGGTCTTGAGCGCGCGCGACTTGGTTTTGCCGTGCACGTTCTCCATGAAGTGGATGAGGTCGCGCGAACCCGCGCCGCCGAAGGCGGTGGCGCCGGAGAGGGCTTCCTTCACCATGACCTTGTCTTCCTTCATGGCGAGCTCGGCCCACTGGTCCAGCAGGTTCTTGAAGGTGGCCAGGCCCGAGGTGCGCAGCGCGCTCTGGGTGGCGGCGGTGCCCTGCTCGGCGTAGAAGGCCTTGTAGCCCTGCACGGCGGCCGCGGCCATCACTTCGGACTTGAGGTTGCCGGAGTTGGCGTGCACCCGGGAGAGGAAGTAGTCGTAGGCCCAACCGTCTCCGGGTTCGTTCTCTTCGGAGCCCACGGTGAACTTGGCGGCGTCCTTGAGCTCGTAAGCCACTTCGGCCATCTGCATCAGGCAGGCGTCGGAAGCGTAGATCTCAACGCCGCCCATCTCGCGCACGGCGCGGCCCAGGTTGACCGTGCTGATGCCGTTGCCGGTCTCGTCGTCATAGGAGATGCCCTTGAGCACGGGCTGGCCGAAGGCCTTGTTCTTCCAGCCGTCGCCGTGGTTCCACACCACCAGCATGTACTTCTTGGCCGGGTAGGCGGTCTTGGCCCATTTGCCGAATTCCACGAGCTGCTTGTAGTCGCCCATGTCCACGGTGCCCAGGTCGGCGAGCAGCTTGGAGGAGAGGGACCCGTTCTCGCCGTCCTTGGTCACTTCGTAGCGGCGCACGCCGACCCAGTCGGTGGAGGCGTCCTTGACGGTGGTGACCCGCTTACCGAGCATCATGGGCGGCATGCCGCCCCAGTAAGGGTTGGGCCAGCCGGGATGCGGTACCGTGGGGCCGTAGGGGTAATCGTCGTACCCGCCGCCGGGATAGCCGGGGTAGGAGGGGGCGGATTCCTTCATGCGGGCGGCCTGCGTCACTATGTTGATGTTGGCGGTGGGGCCGTACACTTCCATCTCGTTCATGTCCTCGATGACGTATTCCGAGAGGTTGTTCTTGCCGTTCATGAAGACCATGATGGTCCATTCTTTGAGGACCCTGGCGTCCTGGGGAGCGCCCGGGAGGGGGGCGGAGACTTCGGACTTCTTGGCCTCGGCCACTAGTTCCCTGACGGAAGGAAGGGTGTCGAAGTCCAGGGCGGCGGCGGGGGCGGCCAGAAAGGCCGACGCCAGCAGCAGCCTGCTGAGGTTCAGTTTTTTCATTAAGTTCTCCTTAACGCAATGATAGAACGGCACAAGTAGATAATATCCTAATGCCGGAGCCTTGATATGGGCCGCAGGTCCCGGCGGCGGATAGTTTTTTGGCCTATCCCGGCGGGGGACTTTAGGCCTACGACTTCGGTCAAGCCGCGGCGCTTGACCGAGTGGGGCGCGTTGTGTTACTATTTCTGTAAAGGTGACACAAATGAATAATAAACAAGTCAGGTTCGGCGTTTCTCTGGAGGGGGACCTCTTGCGTAAATTCGACGCGTATCTTTCCTCCGAGGGGTATTCCAACCGCTCCCAGGCCATAGCGGGCCTGATCCGCAAGGAATTCGTTTCCGACGCCTTCGCCCACGGCCGGGCCGTGGCCGGCGCCGTTACCCTGGTCTACGACCATCATAAACGCGAAACGGTGAACCGCCTGCTGGACATCCAGCACGACCACGGCCCCATCATAATCTCGGCCCAGCACGTGCATTTGGACCACGACAACTGCCTGGAGATCATCGCGGTCAAGGGGCCCGGCGCCAAGGTGCAGGCGCTGGCCGCCGCGCTCAAAGCGGTAAAAGGCGTAAAGCACGCCACGCTAAGTGTTACCACTTCGGGAAAATAGGGGGGATCATGAAATTCAGAGGCGCCATACTAGTCCTGTTCTTCGGCTGCGGCAGCGCCGCGGCTTTCCATCCGCTCATCGGCGAGGACACCGCTTTCCTCGGCAAGGACGTCCGCCAGCTGGAGGCCGGCCTGGACTACGCGGTTTCCCGCGAAGGCCAGGACGTTTACGCCACCGCCACCGCCGCGGAACTTTCTTACGGGCTGTTCGACCGGTTCGACGTGCTCGTTACCGTGCCGTGGCAGGGGTGGAGTTCTCATGGCCTGTCCGAGAGCGGCCTGGGCGACGTGCTGGTAGAGGTTAAATTCCCCGCCGGCGCGGGCGCCGGGTGGGACCTGGCCCTGAAGCCCGGTTTCTCGCTGCCCGCCGGGGACGAGGCCAAAAGCCTTGGTGCTGGTGAGGGCGGCGCCTGGGTGTACGGCATAGCCGGCCGCGCCTCCGGGCCCTGGCAGTTCTACCTTAACGCGGGCTACCTCTACAACCGCAATTCCCTGGACGAGGAAAAGAATATTCTAAAGGGTTCCGCGGCCGCGGTTTACGGCTTTCTGCCCAAATGGCTGGTAACGGCTGAACTGGCGGCAGAGACCAATCCCGAAAAAGATTCGGTCTCGCACCCTGTTTCTTCGGTCTTCGGCCTTGTCTGGTCCCCGCTGCCTTCGCTGGACCTGGACGCCGGCGTCAGGTTCGGCCTTACCAAACCCGCCGATGACATGGGGCTGATGGGCGGCATTACTCTCAGGCTCTGATCCTAAAGGAGATACAACATGGAAAACAGCGCTATCCTTCTCACCGCGGCTTCGCTCGGGTTCATTCATACGGTCCTCGGCCCGGACCATTACGTGCCTTTCGTGGCGCTCTCCAAGGCCCGCGACTGGTCGCAGGCCCGGACCGCGCTCGTAACCTTCCTTTGCGGGCTCGGGCACGTGCTGAGTTCCGTGCTGATAGGCCTTGCCGGCATCTGGTTGGGCTCGGCCGTTTCCCGTCTGGAATGGATAGAGGGCATCCGCGGCGACGTGGCAGGCTGGTTGCTGCTGGCTTTCGGCCTGGCCTACATGGTCTGGGGCATCAAGAAAGCCATAAAAGGAGAAAAGCACACTCACCTGCATTCCCACGGCGGGCCGGCGCACGCGCATGACCACGCGCATGAAGCGGACCACGCCCACCCGCACGGTGAGCGGGCTTCGGTAACGCCCTGGGCCCTGTTCATAGTCTTCATTTTCGGGCCCTGCGAGCCGCTTATCCCGGTGCTGATGTATCCGGCGCTCAAGACCGGTATGGGCCTGGCCCTCGGCGCCGCGGCGGTATTCTCCGCGGTAACCATCGCCACCATGATGGCTTCTGTTTTCCTGCTGCTGCGCGGCATGAAGCTTTTTCCGGCGGAGCGGATGGAGCGCTACGCGCACGCGCTGGCCGGCTTCGCCATCCTGGCCTGCGGCGTGGCTGTGAAAGCCGGGCTTTAGCGCCGAAACGCGCGCGCATTTTGGTAGAATATCACCTCGATGCGCCTGACGAAAGTCAAACCTCTTCTATTCCTTCCCGCGCTGGCGGCTTCCGCCTGCCTCTTCCTTTTTCCCGACCCGGCCCGCGCCGCCCGCCGTCCAGGACCCTTGGCGGGCGACTATGTGGAGATAAGTTCTGACACCCTGCTGGACCAGCTCGCCTCCATTCCCGACTACAATATCGTTCCTGACACCGTGCCGGTGACCGAGGCCGACGTGCTGGAACTGGAAGAGGGCGAGGACGCCGAGACTTACATCTTCATCAGCAGCGCCATGGCCCAGACCCCGGAGCCGGTGAACCTGGGCGGCAACGGCAGCCTGACGCTCACCCGCTATGACAACGGTGAAAAGCTCACCGTCCGCTACCGCCGCAAGGACGGCACCTACGACCCGGAGGCTTTCGCGCGGCTGGATTACCACATGCGCTGCGCCCTTACCGGCCGCCAGGCGCATATGGCCGTGAAGCTGGTGGAACTGCTCGACGCCGTGGAAGATAAATTCGGCCGCCGGGGCCTTGTGCTTTTAAGCGGCTATCGCACGCCCAAGAACAACGGCAAGACCAGCGGGGCCGCCAGGCACAGCCTGCACATGCTGGGCTGGGCCGCGGATATCCGCATCCCGGGCTACAGTTCTACCAAGGTCAGGAATTTCGCGCGCAAACTCCGGGCCGGCGGCATAGGTTACTATCCGTACAAGGGGTTCGTGCACCTGGACGTGGGCAAAGCCCGCTACTGGGCCGTCGGCCGGCCGCCCCGCAAGCGCCGCATCCACCGCCGCGCCAAGCAGACCCGCAAGGTGGCCCTTAAACGCTCCGTTCACCCCTCCCGGCGTCCCGCCGCGGCCGGGAAGCAGTCCAAGCCGGTAAAAGTTTCTTCAGGACGGAAGCCGCTCAAGGAAAGGTCATAGCGCGCAGGTGTTGAGTGCCTTTGCCCCGGCCCCGGTGATCCCGGGGTCGTTCTTTTTTGCGCTTATGTTATATAATTACACGGGGGAGAAGTTCCTCGGAATTTTATGGAAAAACTGCGCATTAAGGAATTCGACACCGTCCAGTTCACCAAGATGGTGCGCAAGATAAAACTGTTCTCCAGCATGCGCATGGACCTGTTGGAGAAGATCCTGGCGTGGGTGGGGCTGCACGGCTACAAGAAGGGCGAGAAGATCTGCCGCCAGGGCGACATAGGCGACGCCTTCTTCGTGGTCTACGAGGGGAAAGTGAGCGTCAGCGTAAGGAAGCTGGGCCTGTTCACCAAGCAGATAGCCTTGCTGGGCCCCGGCGATTGTTTCGGCGAGATGGCCCTGCTGCGGCGGGCGCCCAGGACCGCTACCGTGACCTGCGAAGAGGACACCAGGGTCTTCGTCCTGCTGTCCGACAATTTTAACGCCGCCCTGGAAGGCAACGCGGATTTCGCAGAGGAAATGCGGCGCCTCGCCGCCGAGCGAGGGTTCACTGTCTGAGAGGCGGGGGGTAACTGTCAGGGTATGGCCAAGATCCTTATCATCGATGAAAATGGAGTGGTGCGCGACGCGCTCCAGGTCTTCCTGGAGAGGGACGGCCACAAGGTGCTGGCCGCGGCCGACGGCCCGGGGGGCGTGCGGCTCTTCAAGGCCGAGGCCCCCGACCTGATAGTTCTCGATAAAGACGTGCCTGCCCTGTCCGGGCTGCAAGTTCTTCAGAAGGTCCGCGCGCAGGCCCCGGCGATCCCCGTAATAGTGCTGACCGCGCGTGATTCCGCCAGGGACGGCGGGCCATACCAGAGTTCCGGCGCGGCGGCTTTCCTCTCCAAGAAGGACGGCTTGGTGGGAGTCCTCAACGAGATAGACCGGCTCCTGGCCCCGGCGCGTCCGCTGCCGCCATCTCCTCCTCCTTTCTCCAGCCCGGTGCTGCCGCCGCCGGCGGCCCTGCCCGTTACCGGCAGGCCCAGGGGCCTGGTAATGGTGGTGGACGACGACGACGCCATCCTGGACACGGTAGGCCGTTTCCTCGCCTCTTACGGCTACGAAGTGCTGCAGTACGCCGACGGGCTCAGCGCCGTTGAAGCCGCGCTGGTCCGCCCGCCCGCCGCGATAGTGCTGGATATTTCCATGCCCGGCAAGGACGGGGTGGCCGTCCTGAAAGAACTCCTGCCTAAACTGAAGAACACCGGCTTCATCATGCTGAGCGGCACCGGGGACGAGACCGTGGCCCAGGCCTGCCTGAAGCTGGGCGCTTACGACTATCTCACTAAACCCGCCAACCTCGGCTCGCTGGAAACCATAGTCCGCGCCTGCGTGGCCGCGGCCGGCCGCTCTTAGGCCGCCGTCAGAGCGCAAAAAAGCCCCGGTCCTTACCGGGGCTTTTTTTTTGGCGCCGCGCGCTACCAGTCGCCGCCGCCGGCGGACGGGTCCGGCGGCAGGTCGTGCAGGCTTATGTCGAAGCGGTAGGTCCGGCCTTTGTGTTCATACGCGAAACAGCCGTCCTTCTGCGCGCTGAAATTGAAGCCCGCTCCCCACCACCGGTAGCCGGGCACGTCGGAAACGGTGTTGGCGGCGCTTTCGGGGTTCTGCAGCACCCGCAGTTCGGAGGGGGGCTTTATGGCCCCGGCTATGTTGCGGTTGGCGCGGCGGAACAGCAGCTGCTCGTCGTTAATGGGCTGACCGCCTTCCAAAGTTTTGAGCTGCTCCGCGGTGTGGTAGAAAATGTGCACCGCCGGGTCGGCCAGCATGGCCTCGTACATCTCGGAGTACTGCGCCGGTTCGTACTTGTCGTACTTGGCCTTCCAGAGGGCGTCGGGAACGAGCAGGTGGGAGTGGCCCATGTCCGGGAAGAAGACCGCGTCGGCGTAGCCCAGCTTCAGGGCCTGCTCTATGTGCGAGCGCAGGGCCCCGGCCAGTTCCGGCCCTATCTTTACCGGCGCGCCGTCATAGGAGGGGGGGAGCACGTAGCTCTTCGCCGCGGCGTCCCAGTACGCGCGCTTGTCCAGGCGCTTGGGCGAGGCGTACATCTCTTCGAAGCGCGCCTTCATCTCCGGCAGGGTGTAGTTCCATTTGAAGTCGGACTGGTAGATCTTCGCTTCGGAAGCGTCCGGCGGCGGGCAGGGGGCGGCGGCCGCCGCGGGCCAGGCCGCAGCGGTAAGGAACAGGGTAAAGAGCAGGCAGATGTCTTTTTTCATGGTGTCTCTCTTAAAAGTATAGCAGAGCCTCCGGCGTTGTCAATACGGGGCGCCCGGCAGCGCGGCGGATATCTCCTTGCCTTTTTTTTCGTAATTAGTTTAAATTGACCTTAGTCAACAGCTTGGAGGATATAGAATGAAGAAAACCGCCCTTATCACCGCGATGCTCGCGCTCTGCGCCGGCGCCGCTTTCGCCGACGGCAAAGTAATCTACGGCTCGGACGACCGCCTGGACATCTACCAGGTCTCCGACGCCCGCCTGTTGAAGCTGGCCGATTCCACCGTGGGCCTGTTCAACTCCTACGATATCACCGTAGCGGGCTCCAAGGCCAAGCTGGCTACCGAGTCCTACGCGGAAGGCTACGGCCTCTGCAAGGAAGAGCCCTTCTACGACCAGGTCACCGGCGCCTTCTGCTCCGGCTCCCTGGTGGCGCCCGATATCATCATGACCGCCGGCCACTGCGTGAAGAGCGAGGACGCCTGTAAGGACACCAAGTTCGTTTTCGGCTTCGCCGTGAAGACCAAGGGCGTGATGCCCAGCGAAGTTCCCGCTTCCGAAGTGTACGGCTGCTCCCAGCTCATCGGCCGCGAGCAGGTTGGCACCGGCGCCGACTGGGCGCTGATCCGCCTGGACCGCAAGGTGGCAGGCCACGCGCCGCTCAAGTACAATACCGCCGACACCGTTAAGAACGGCGATCCCCTAATAGTCATAGGCCACCCGGCCGGTCTGCCCACCAAGATAGCCGGCGGCGCCACCGTGCGCGACGCCTCGCCTAAGGGCTATTATGTGGCCAACCTCGACACCTACGGCGGCAATTCCGGCTCCGCGGTGTTCAACGGCCGCACCGGCGTCATTGAAGGCATCCTGGTGCGCGGCGAGAACGACTACGTCTATAAGGATGGCTGCCGCGTCTCCAACGTGTGCGCCTCCGACGCCTGCCGCGGCGAGGACGTTACCAAGCTGTCCGCCATCACCTCGCCTTTCAGCAAGGCCGCTCGCGGCGAAGCTCCCGTGTCGGTGGCCAAGGCCGCCCCGGTCTTCGAACTGCTCAAGACCCTGGCCCCGGACCTCAACTGATCCGGCCCAGCCGCTACAGGAAAGCCCCGGTCCGCCGGGGCTTTTCTTTTTAGTCCGGACTTTATACACTTGTGAACGCGGTTCTTTGCGTCTATGGACATAAACTCTTTCGCTGGATCGTTCAGTCAGGCCCTGGACAGGCGCCGGCCGCTTCTGGAGCGGCTTGAGGCCGAAGGCACCGACTGCTGCCGACTTTTCCACGGCATAGCCGAGGGCTTGCCCGGCCTGACGGTGGACCGCTACGGCCCTCTGCTGCTGGCGCAGACCTTCCGCGACTGCCTCTCTCCGTCGGAAACGGAGGCGCTGGAAGCGACCCTGCGCAAGGCGCTGCCGGGCGCCCCCGCCTTTGTCTACAACCACCGCGGCAAGAAGGCCGCCGAATCCTTCGACCAGTGGCACCGGCCCGCGCCCGCGGCGCTGCAGGAATTCACCTGCCGCGAGGGGGGGCTGAAATATCTCATCAAGGCCAGGCACCGCGGCATAGACCCCTGGCTTTTCCTGGACCTGCGCGCCGGCCGCCGGGCCGTGCGCGCCGCTTCCGCGGGGGCGAGCGTGCTGAACCTGTTCGCCTACACCTGCGGGGTGGGCGTCTGCGCCGCCGCCGGGGGCGCCGCCGAGGTCTGGAACGTGGACTTCTCCCAGTCCGGCCTGGAAGTGGGCCGCCGCAACGCCGCGCTGAACGGTGTTCCCGAAAATAAATTCAAGCTGGTGAACGAGGACTGCCTTACGGTGGTGCGCCAGCTGGCCGGCCTGCCCGTGGCCGGGCGCTACGGCCAGAAAAGAAAATACGAGCGCTTCGCCCGGAAGGCTTTCGACCTGGTCTTCCTGGACCCGCCGGCCTGGGCCAAAGGCCCGCTGGCCTCGGTGGACCTGGTGCGGGACTATCCCAGCCTGTTCAAACCGGCCGTCCTCGCCGTAAAACCCGGCGGCCGCATAATAGCCGCCAACAACTCCGCCGCGGTAGCTTACGAGGCCTGGGTAGAAGTGCTGAAGCGCTGCGCGGCCAAGGCCGGCCGCCCCATAAAAGACCTGCGGCCGGTGCCGCCTGACGCCGATTTTCCGTCGTTCGACGGCAAGCCCCCGCTCAAAGTCGTGATCTGCGAAGTCTGACCCCGCGCCGCCCCGGGAATTTAGCGCTGAGAAACGGCCGCGGACTAAAAGCACGGCCGCTGAAATTAATGTAAAATATAGGCAGTAAGGGTCCGGAGACAGCTCCGGAGGTTTGGGATGGTCGGGCCGCCATTCCGGTAAATTACCGGACGGCGGCTATTTCTTTTTAGGCGCTTTAACGCGCGGCCTTCCTTCGATAATTTAACCGGGATCCGTTCGCCTGGGACGGATGTAATACATTAAAACGGCCGAGAGGTTGCAATGCGTATAACGTTAAGACTCATCATTTCGCTGATAGTCGTGGTGGTGTTCGTCGCCCTTGTCTCCGCCTGGTTCAATGTCAGGCAGGAACGCCTCAAGCTTTATGACGAAGTCCGCGCCCAGTCGGCCCTGCTGGCCGAGAGCTTCAAGGAGAGCGTGAGGCATAACCTGGAAGCGAAGAACATGGCGGGGCTCCAGAAACTCGCCGACAAGTTCCAGAACCAGCAAAAGCTGGAGGGGGTGGCGGTTTACGACGGGAGCGGCAGCCTTATCTCCGGCTCTTCGGCCCTGCCGCCGGAACTGCTGGCCCGCGGCCCGGAGATAAACGCGCTGATATCTTCGGGGGACGGGGCGGACAGGGCGTACGCCGTGGGCGCCAAGAAGATCCACCTGTATCCGCTTACGCTGACCTTCAACGGCAACGAGAAGGCCCGGATAGTCCTCTTTACCGACATCTCCTACATAGAATACGACCTTTTTAAGATCTGGAAGCGCACCCTCATAAGGCTGCTGGCGCAGATGGTGCTCATCTCGCTGGTAACGCTGTTGATCATCAGATGGAACCTGGTGGACCCCATCGCCCAGATGGCCGAGTGGATGAAGAACCTGCGCATAGGCGACGAACACGGCAACGCGCCGCCCATAAAGGGCGACATCTTCGCGCCGATAGCCAGGGAGGCCACCACGCTGGCCACCAACCTGCAGGCGGCCCGCCGCGCCGCCCAGAACGAGGCCCGCCTGCGGCAAAAGGGTGAATCCCTCTGGACGCCGGAGAGGTTGAAAGAGCATATTAAAGACAAAATGGGCGGGCGGCCGCTCTTCGTGGTTTCCAACCGCGAGCCCTACATGCATATCAAGGAGGGCAAGGATATCCGGGCCATAGTTCCCGCCGGAGGCCTGGTCACGGCGCTGGACCCTATCATGAAGGCCGCCAGCGGCACCTGGGTGGCGCACGGCAGCGGCGAGGCCGACTTCGAGGTCACCGACGCCGACAACCGCATAAAGGTCCCGCCGGAAGAACCGGCCTATAACCTGCGCCGCGTAGCCCTCACCAAGGAAGAGGAGGACGGCTACTATTACGGGTTCTCCAACGAAGGCATCTGGCCGCTCTGCCATATAGCCCATATCCGGCCCATCTTCAGAAAAGAGGATTGGAAGCACTATTACGAGGTTAACGAAAAGTTCTGCAAGGCCGTCCTGGAGGAAATAGCAGACGTGAAAGAGCCCTGCGTGCTGATCCAGGACTATCATTTCACGCTGCTGCCCAGCATGATAAAGGCCGCCCGGCCCGACGCCAGGGTGGCGGTATTCTGGCATATCCCCTGGCCCAACCCGGAGACCTTCGGCATCTGCCCCTGGCAGAAAGAACTGGTGATGGGGCTGCTGGGCGCGGACCTGATAGGTTTCCAGACGCAGTTCTACTGCAATAATTTCCTGGACACCGTGGACCGCACCATAGAGTCCCGCATAGACTGGGAGCATTTCTCCGTCCAGAAAGAAGGCCATACCACCATGGTCAAGCCCTTCCCGATCAGCGTGGATTTCCAGCAGCCGGAGAGGGACGCCAAGGCGCTGGCGCAGAAGCCGGACCCCGCCGCCGTCCTGAAGGAGCTCGGCATAAAAGCGGAAAAGATAGCGGTGGGCGTGGACCGCATAGACTACACCAAGGGCATGCTGGAAAGGGTGAAGGCCGTGGAACGGTTCCTGGAGAAGTATCCGGCCTACCAGGGGAAGTTCTCGTTCATCCAGCTGGGCGCGCCCAGCCGCACGCATATCCCGCAGTACCACCGATTCCTGGCCGAACTGCACGCCGAGGTGGACCGCATAAACTGGCGGTTCAAGGCCAAGGACTGGAAGGCCATAGTCTTCTTGGAAAAGCACCACGACCACAAGGAGATCACCAAGTACTACAAGGTGGCGGACGCCTGCCTGGTTACCTCCCTGCACGACGGGATGAACCTGGTGGCCAAGGAGTTCGTGGCGGCCAGCGACGACCACCGCGGGGTGCTGATCCTCAGCCGTTTCGCCGGGGCCTCGCGGGAGCTCAAGGACGCGCTGATAGTGAACCCTTACGACATAGAGCAGATGGCCGACGCCATCTATTACTCGCTCACCATGCCCAAAGCGGAAGTGGAAGAGAGAATGACGCGCATGAGGCAGGACCTGCACGAGAACAACATCTACAAGTGGGCGGCCGACCTTACCGGGGAACTGATAAAACTGCGCATGGACGACTTTAAGCTTACGGGAGTATAATGAAGCTCTTCTGGAAAGACGCGGCCGCCGTCGCCGCCAGGCTAGCCGCCGCGCCCCGCCTGCTGGTAACGCTGGACTTCGACGGCACCCTGGCCGCGCTGGCCAATTCCCCGGGGCTGGCCAGGCTGGAGCCCGGGCTGAAGGCCGCTCTGCGGGACCTGGCGGCGGCGCCGGGCGTTTTTGTCTTCATACTCAGCGGGAGGCCTTTGAAGAACGTGCGCGCCCTGGTGGGCCAGCGCAGGCTTTACTACGGCGGCAATCACGGCATTGAGATCAAGGGGCCGGGGTTCGCCTGGCGCGACGCCGGCGCATTAAAGGTGAGAAGCCTGGTCGCCGGGATCGCCGACGCCGTGAGCCGTAAATTCCCGCCTGCCTCCGGTGTGCTGGTTGAGAATAAAATATATTCCGCCAGCGTTCATTACCGCAACCTTACCGCCGGTTCGTGGCGCGCGTTCTTCAGCCGGATGAAAGCCCTCATGGCCGCCACCAATGAAGCGCTTTACTGGCGCGGCGGCCATAAGGTCTTCGAACTGCTGCCCCGCGAAGCGGCGCATAAGGGCGACGCGGTGCGCAAACTTTCCGGGCATCTCAAGTCTTCGTTAAGCCTCGCCGCCGGCGATGACCTCACCGACGAGGACATGTTCGCGGCGCTCGCCGGGAGAGGGGTGGCGGTAAGGGTGGGCCGGAAAGCCGGCTCGAAGGCCGGGTATTACCTGGCCGGCCAGGAAGAAGTGCTGCGCCTGCTGCGCTTCATAACGGCGGCGAGGGACCGGGGGGTAAAATGAGAACGACAGCCGTGGAACCGTTCAGATTCTGCACGCGCCTCACGCTCACGGAAGTGACCGGGAGGAAGGCCTTCAATATAAGCGAACTGCTGGAGGGAATAAGGGCGGCCGACGACGCCGTGATCTACCACCACACCCACCGCTTCATCAAACAGTCCCACCACCTGGTGCCCGAAGGCGCCAACGACTTCGCTTACTGGGTCACCAATACGGTGCAGGCGGACCGCCTGGGCGAGGAACTGACCTCCATCGATATCGTGCGGTACAATTCGCTGGCAGATATCCGCAGCGCCTTCGTGGAAATGCTGGAGCGCCACCTCGCCGAAAATCCCGGCCCGCAGCGTACCGTGGCCCCGGGCCGCGAGTTCCACTTCATGCGGGCCATAAGGTATTCGGTGCCCACGGCCTGCTCGGCGCGCGATTACGCCTCTTTCATAGAGTGCCTGAAGAACGTGAGCGTCTCCAGCCTTTACCTGCACGTGTTCGAGGCCAGGCTCCGGCCTCCCTACGGCGTGGACGACTTCTCGCACTGGTTCAGGACCAACTTTGACGACGAGGCGGTGGGCCGCGAGATCTCCCGCCTGGACCCCTATTCCTACACGCTCGAAAGCCTGAGGCAGAGAATAATCCGCGTCATAGAGCGCCGCCTCGCGGAGGTGAAAAATGCCTAAGATAGAAGAATACGCGCCAGCGGCGGGCCGCAGCGCCATAGAAGAGCTCAAGGTCCTGGCCGCCAGGCTCGAAGGCAAGACCATCCTCAACGTCAATTCCACGGCGGTAGGAGGCGGCGTGGCGGAGATACTCAACCGCATGCTACCCATGATGACGGAGCTGGGGATAAAACCGCGCTGGGAACTCATAAAGGGCGGCGAGGATTTTTACGCCGTTACCAAGAAGTTCCATAACGCGCTGCACGGCACGCGCCAGGAACTGACCGCCGCCGACTTCCAACTGTACCGCGACACGCTGAAGAGCAATATGGCGACCCTGAACCTGGACGCCGACGTGGCCCTGATCCACGACCCGCAGCCGGCCGGGCTGATAGAGAAGAAGCCCGCCGGGGCCAAGTGGGTGTGGCGCTGCCACATAGACCTCTCCAACCGCCAGGCGGACGTCTGGGAGTTCCTGCGCGGCTACGTTTCCCGCTACGACGCCGCGGTCATCTCGGCGCCTTCCTTCTCCCAGGAACTGCCGGTAAAGCAGTTCCAGGTGCCGCCCTCCATAGACCCGCTCGCCGACAAGAACAAGGACCTCTCGGACGCCGAGGTGGCGGACATAATGCGCCGCCTGGAGATCCCGGTCGACAAGCCGCTGATAACTCAGGTCTCCCGTTTCGACCGGCTGAAGGACCCGTTGGGCGTGATAGAGGCTTTTAAAAAGATACAGCCTTACGTCACGGCGCGGCTGCTGCTGGTGGGCGGCAGCGCCGACGACGACCCGGAAGGTTCCCAGGTGCTGGCCGAAGCCCGCGCGGCGGCCGAAGGCAACCCCGACATAATAGTGCTCTGCCTGCCGCCCACGTCCAACATAGAGATCAACGCCATCCAGCGCGCTTCGGCGATAATACTGCAGAAATCCCTTAAGGAGGGTTTCGGCCTGACCGTTTCCGAAGCGCTGTGGAAAGGCAAACCGGTGATAGCCGGCGCGGTGGGGGGTATTCCGTTGCAGATAACCCACAAATACTCGGGTATCCTGACGCGCACTATTGACGGCACGGCTTACTGGATGAAGCGCCTCCTGCACGAGCCGGCCTTCGCCAGGAAGCTCGGCGAGAACGGCCGCGAGCACGTGCGCGAGAACTTCCTGCTGACCCGCCACCTGCGCGACTACCTGCTGCTCGCGCTCTACCTGGAAAGCGGCCGGCGGGACTTCATACACCTGTAATCCGGTCTGGAATTCCGAAAACAACGGGTTTGGGACGTTGTTCTCTTTAGTCCGGAACAAAACAAAACCGCGCCTTTGACGGCGCGGTTTTGTTCTGTTCCGAAGAAGCCTTCTTCTTCGGGCCCGTAACGGCTGCCGGGGTTCGGCAGCGCGGATTTTGGGGATACTGCAAATTGGCGCGAGCAAGTGGATGCAAAAACGAACTTTTTGCGGAAGGCCCTCATTGGTAAAAACTACTGGCTGCCTCCCATAAAGATTATTCTGGACATCTTCCGCGTGGGTGGTAAGGGTGCCGAAAAGAACCTCACCGCAGACCCGAATACCGCTGAACACCCAAAAGTTCAAATCCCGTTGACGCCTAGGTAGCCGGATTCAAACCGCCTTTTTCTCAACTCTATGGTAGCCGCAGGGCAACCGCCCACTTGACTTATTGCTTTACCTATGCTTTACTTATTGCAAGGGGGAAGCATGCCATTTAATCCCAAGTTCGTCCCAACCCATCACCTTCTTAAGGTCATTGAGGAGGCTGCTGAGCTTAAATCCAAAATACAGAGCGCCTCGATAGGCGTCAGCTGGCTGCCTGACATGCAGCGGGAGGCCCTGGCAAGGCAGACCCACGGCTCAACGGCTATAGAGGGCAATCCGCTTACCCTGCCCCAAATTAAGACCCTTGCCGCCGGAGGCACCCTGCCGGGCGCCAAGCCGCGCGCCGTGCAGGAGATCCTGAACTATTTTGAGGTCCTGCGCTATATCGGTAAGAATTCCGGCATTGCCGCGATAACGGTCAAACAGGTTTTAAAGCTCCATGCCATAATAGGCCGCAAGAACGCGCTGGACCGCGGCCCAGTCGGGACTTTCCGGGACTATCAGGTTTTTGTGGGGGGGCATACGCCGCCGTCCCCGGCTTCGGTCCCTTACATGACCGCCGAATTATGTGATTGGCTCAATGGTCCCGGCCAGGAGTGGCCCGCACTGATAAGTTCTGCCATACTTCACTACCAGTTCGAGCATATACACCCGTTCGGCGACGGCAATGGCCGCGTGGGCCGGGCGCTTGCGACCTGGGAGCTTTACCGCAAACAGTTCGACACGCACCATATCTTCGCCGTGGATGAAATCATTCTTGAAGACCGGCAGGCGTATTACCGCGCCCTGGACCGTGTCGAAGCGCAGGGAGGGGACGTCTCCGGCTGGGTGGAGTACTCCGCCGAGACGGTGTTGGCGGCTTTGGAGCGTACCTGGAAGCGTATAGACTCGATACGCGCTATAACGGGTGGCGAGTCGATCTCTCTGACTAAGAACCAAGAGCGCCTGTTGGCCCTGCTCAAGGAGGCTCCGCGAGGCATACAGGAAATAATGGCGGCGCTGAAAGTGACCAAGCCCGGCGCTCATTTCATATTAAGGCCGTTGTTGGCAGCCGGGTTGGTAAAGCGCTCCGGCGGTCATAAGACGGGGAAATACTCGCTAAAAAATTGAGCCCATCGGGAATCACTTTGACACCTGGACACCGGATTCGCGTTTTTACCCCTTGCCAAAGCGTGTTTTACAATGCATAATATGCCTAGTAACTCGGTATATCACGTATGTCAAAGAATCGCACAGCTTCAGAAAAACTGTTTGAGATAGCCGAAAGTCAGCAGGGCTATTTCACTTATAAACAAGCGCTATCCGCCGGCTATTACCGGGACGCCGCCCATTTTTATGCCAAGTCCGGAGAATGGCTGCGTGAACAGCGCGGGATCTATCGCCTCTCAAAATTCCCTGTATCAGATCGCCCGGACCTGGTGTTGTGGTCGCTTTGGTCTACGGACCGCGGGGGAAAGGTGCAGGGGGTTTATTCCTACCAGACGGCTCTTTCCCTTTACGAGATTACGGACGCTAATCCGGCCAAGCTCCATATGACCGTCCCACCAAAGTTCCGCAAATTCCATTCTCCCCCTAAGGGTATTGTCCTCCATCGCGCTGAACTGAAAGAGTCGGAAATAAAAAAACAGCAGGGGTATTATGTGACGACCCCTCTGAAAACCCTGCAGGATATGTATTCCGCGCAACTGATGGACGCCAATGAGATTAAACTGGCGGCTAAGCAGGCTGTTCGGCTCGGGATTGTGACGCCCACTGAGGCGGATACGGTTTCATCTCTGAAAAATGACTGAGTCCAAATCTTATAAATCGGCGAAGGATTTTCGCGTGGCACTAGAGCACCGGCTGCAGAAGCATGCCGCCGATTCGGGCCCCAACCTGCAGCGCTTGCGCCGGACTGTAGCGTTTAACCGTTTCCTGGCACGCATCTTTGCGGACAGGCTTTCACCGTGGGTGCTGAAAGGCGGCTATGCTATGGAGCTACGCCTGCATAGCGCGCGCGCCACGCTGGATGTGGACCTTAGTTTCCGTGGGTCGCCAAAGTCCGGCACCGAAGCTCAAACTGATTACTTGCAGCGGCTTTTGGCCGACGCCGCTAAAGCTGATCTGGGAGATTTCTTTGACTTCGAGATCGGTGGGGTCCAAATGGAGTTGGACGGCCCTCTTTATGGTGGGGCCAGATATCCGGTGCGTTCAATAATAGACGGGAGGCTGTTCGTTTCTTTTCACGTTGATGTTGCTGTGGGCGACTTTATCCCGGTAAAACTTGAAACAGCACACGAACAGGGCCTGCTGTCATTTGCAGGTATAAAATCTTCGACTTTTCAGGTGATACCGAAGGAGATTCAGTTCGCGGAAAAACTGCACTCCTATACCATGCCGCGCCCGGTGCCTAATTCCCGTGTCAGGGACCTGGTGGACATGGTCCTGCTTATCCAAGAAGCAAAAATATCCCCGGTTAAAACCAGGGAAGCTTTGCAATCAGTATTCAGCCGGAGGAAAAGCCATGCCGTCCCGGCTATGCTTAAACCGGCACCGGCCTCATGGGAGAGACGCTTCGTTGAAATGGCTGCGGAGTGCGGCTTGGAAATGGATTTGAGCGCAGGTTTTGAAATACTGAATCAATTTTATTTAAAGTTGCGGTCCTGAGAGAACTGAGCTTCTTGGTAATTGCCGAGAAATTAAAAACCGCGCCTTTGACGGCGCGGTTTTGTTCTGTTCCGAAGAAGCCTTCTTCATCGGGCCCGTAACGGCTGCCGGGGTTCGGCAGCGCGGATTTCTGCAACAGCATAAATTGGCGCCCCCATGGGGATTCGAACCCCAGATCTCTGCCTTGAAAGGGCAGCGTCCTAACCGCTAGACGATGGGGGCGCAAGAACTTCCTACTAGAGAAAAGCCGGCTTGAACACCGGCTTTTATTTTGTAGAATCATAGTTTACAATTTAGGTCCGCCCCGTGTCAAACCGGGGCTTTTGCGGGCAATTTAACCTCAACGGGGGAAAAATGGCTGAAGAGAACCAGGTACAGGCGCCGGCCGAAGGCGGGCAGCCGCAGGACGCGAACGCGGAACTGCAGAAGGCCCGCTCCGGCAACAAGGTACTCAAGATAGTGGCTGTAGTGCTGGCCGTGCTGTTCCTGGTCATGGCCGGGTCCGCCTTCTATATCTACCGCAGGATAGCGCAGACCAAGCTCGCCCTCGAAGAAGCCTTTAACTCGTCGCCTTCTCCTTTTCCGCAGGGCTCGCAGCCCGGAGTTATGCCGCAGCAGGGCTTCGCCATGTTCGGGAGCGGTTCCGGGCAGTCTTCCAGCCTCGGCCTAATTACGGGGGCTCCCGGCGGCCAGCCGCAGTTCAGCGCCGAACAGGGCGAGCGGGTGCACGCCGCCATGATGAAATACGGCGAGCGGCCCATAGTCAAGGAGTTCATCGCCGACCTCAAGAAGAACCCCGACATGGCCAAAGCTTTCGACCAGTCCAAGGGAGGCAACCCGATCGCTGTGATCGCCTCTATACGCAATGCCAAGGGCATGGAAGCCCTGGTGGCCAAGTACGCTTACCGGCCCGAATTCCTCTCGCTGATGATGGACGTGATGAAAGACCCCGAGATAAAGCCGCTGTTGAGCGGCATGCCCGGTATGGGCGGCGCTATGCCGCAGGCCCCGGTGCCTCCGGCCGCCCCGACCCCGTCCGAATCGCCCGAGCCCTCCCTGGGGGCCGGGGACGCCCCCATGGTGCTCGATACCTCGGTGATCAGCGGCACCCCCTCGGAGCCGGCCGCCCGGCCCGCGGTCCGCAAGGCGCCTCCGCCGGTTGACAGCGACTAGCCGGCATACTATAATAATATAGTTATGTGGTTAAGAACTCTGGCGCGCTTTTTGAAGAACGCGGCTAAGCCGGTGAGTATTTTTATAATACCCCACAACGGCATGCCGTCGCTGCGCTTTAACCTGCCGGTGCTGTTCCTGCTGGTGCTGGGCACGGCCTGGACCTTCACTACCATCTGGGCCGGTTATATCGCCGGGCGCCACTTCGACTATTACGTCACCAAGGCTGACAATAAGATCCTGCGCACCAAGATGGCCTACGTCTCCGAACAGGTGGAGAAGGGCATGGCCTACCTGGAGATGACCAAGCGCACCGACAACCAGCTGCGCAAGGTGCTCGGCATGGACCCGTCGGCGCTTATGAAAGAGGGCGGCATGGGCGGCCCCGCTGACAGCGACCTGGCCGAGTTCCGCCGCCTGCTCGACGCCAAGGCCTCCGAGATAAAAGAGACCACCCTCAATAATTCCCTGCAGAAAATGCAGGACGAGTCACGCCGCCGCCTCTCGAGTTATTCCGAGATCACCATTTACCTCACGGACCGCCACAACGGCGCGCGGGCCACGCCCGCGATGTGGCCTACCGAGGGCCGCATCACCTCGCCTTACGGCTACCGCTTCCACCCGCTGCGCCTGTCCAACGAATTCCACAGCGGCATAGACATAGCCAACGAGGCAGGCACGCCCATCCTCGCCACGGCCGACGGCGTGATCCGCCATTCCGGCTGGGCGCAGGGCTACGGCATGTGCGCCGTGGTGGACCACGGCTTCGGCTATTCCACGCTTTACGGCCACATGAGCGAGATAGTTTCCAAGCAGGGCGCGCAGGTGAAGCGCGGCCAGATGATAGGCCGCATGGGCTCCACGGGCACCTCCACCGGCAACCACCTGCACTACGAGGTGTGGACCGGCGGCCTGCCGCGCGACCCTATGAAGTTCCTGCAGGTGGGCGGCAAACGCGCCGGCAATTTCGCGGGACTTTTCGACGGCATCTTCGGCGGGCTGTAAGCCCGGCCGGCCACAAAGGCGGTACATCCAGTATGGCTATCTTCAAGAATACCAGCGTCAGTTTCGAGTCCAAGAACGGCGACACCGTGATAGGCACCGAGGCCTATTTCCAGGGCACGCTGACGGCCAAGGGGTCGCTGCGCATAGACGGCCGGGTGGACGGCTCCATAGTGGACGCCAAAATAGTCACCGTGGGCAAGTCCGGCAAGATCAAGGGCGACATTTCCTGCGAGGTCTGCTATGTCTGCGGCGAGGTGCGGGGCAACATAACGGCCCTGGACCACGTCGAGGCGCTCTCCGGCTCCCGGGTGGACGGCGACATGCGCGCCCCGCGCATCATGCTCGAAGAGGGCGCCATCTTCAACGGCAACTGCTCCATGGAAGCGCCCAAGAAGGCCGCCCGCGCGGAAAGCCACACCGAGAAATCCTACAAGACCGAGGCTAACTGAACATGATCTCATTCTTCTCCAAGTACCGCCGCATAGTCTTCCTCATCACCGTCTCCATCTTCCTCGTGGGCGTGTTCGTGGGCCTGGGCGCCTACGTCTTCACCGGCGACTCCATGGGCGCGGTGGCCGACGTGGGCGGGGAGAAGATCCCCTACCAGAGCTTCCTCAACCAGGTGAACCGGGCCATGAACGGCTTCAAGGATTCCAATACCGAGGTGAACGAGGCCCTGGCCCGCACCATCAAGCAGGAAGTCTTCCGCGAGATGGTCATAGAGGAGCTGCTCAGCCAGCAGGCCAGTGACCTGGGCATGCGCGTGCCGGATTTTGAAGTGGCGGTGGAAGTGCAGAACACCGAGGCGTTCCGCGAGAACGGCGCCTTCAGCCCCCGCGCCTACTACCAGGCCGTCTATAACGAGTTCCAGATGTCCCCGTCGGAGTACGAGGCCTGGCGCAAGAAGGCCCGCCTGGCCAGCAAGTTCAAGCAGTTCGTCTATACCAGCGTAAAGGTGACGCCCGAAGAGGCCGCCGCCTATTACATGGCCAAGAACAAGAGCCTCAAGGGCTTCGAGAAGGAACGGGCCAAGTATACCGACGAAATAGCCCGGGACAAATTCGCCAACCTGGCCAACTACCTGCTGCGCCAGCTCACCACGCGCCAGGAGATCAAGAGCTACCTGGAGCAGCGCGAACAGGGCCGCTAGCCGGGCGCGGGCTAAGACGGGCAGGGACGGCGCCGCCGCCCTGCCCTTTTTTTTATGATCGAGATCCGCAACCTCACCAAGACCTTCGGTTCCTTCAAGGCCGTGGACGGCCTGAACCTCAAGGTGGAGCCGGGGGAGATCTTCGGCTTCCTCGGGCCCAACGGCGCCGGCAAGACCACCACGGTAAAGATCCTGTCGGGCATCATGCGCCCCACGGCGGGGCACGTGCTGGTGGCCGGCCACGACGTGGACAAGGAACCGCTCCTGGCCAAGCAGGCCCTGGCCTATATCCCCGACGAGCCTTTCGTCTATCCCAAGCTGACCGGCTGGGAATTCCTGCGCTTCATAGGCGACCTGTACGCCGTGCCGAACTCCGAGCAGCGCCGCCGCATCCCCGAGCTGCTGGAGACCTTCGAGCTGTCCGCGCACGCGGGGGAGCTGCTGGAAGGCTATTCCCACGGCATGAAGCAGAAACTGCTCATAGCCAGCGTGCTGCTGCGCCGCCCCAGGGTGGTGCTGTTCGACGAGCCTACCGTGGGCCTGGACCCCAAGAGCATCCGCCGTTTCAAGACCCTGCTCGCGGACATCGCCCGCGAAGGCGCCGCGGTGTTCATGTGCACCCATATCCTCGACATGGCGGAGAAGCTCTGCCATTCCGTGGGCATCATCTACCGCGGCCGCCTGGTGGCCCGCGGCTCCGTGGCCGAGGTTAAGCGGCTCGCCTCCGGGGCCGACAAGGAGCGCTCGCTGGAGGACGTCTTCCTGGAGCTCACCGCCTGACCTCATGCTCAATATCCTGCTGGAAAGGAAAGCCCGTACCTTCCTGAACACGCTGCTGGGCCTGCGCGGGTGGAAGCTCGCCAAGAACCTGATGTTCGCCGGCGTGGGCCTGCTCATGCTCTCCGCGCTCTACTTCGGGTTCTGGCGGCTGCTGAACTACCTGGAAGGCGTGGAACTCATCGGGCCCATCCTGTCCTGGAAGCTCACCTCTATGGTGCTGCTCATGACCTTCTCCATGGTCATCGTGAGCTCCATCATCATCTCCATGACCACGCTGTACTACTCGTTCGACCTCAAATTCCTCTTCTCCGCCCCGCTGGACCTGCGCGCCATCTTCATGGATAAGGCCTTCGAAACTGTCTTTTACTCGTCGTGGACGCTGGTGCTGGCCATCCTGCCCTACATCATCGCCCTGGGCCGGGTGAAGGCGCTGGGGGGCGGTTTTTACCTGGCTTACGGCGCGCTCATGGTGCCCTTCGTGATGCTGGCCGGCGCCACCGGCATCCTCTTCAGCATGCTGGTCATGTACCTGTTCCCGTCGTCGCGCACCCGGGACATCACCTGGCTGCTGGGCAGCCTCTCGGTGGCCTTCGTCTACGTGGTCTTCCGTTTTTCCCGGCCGGAGAAACTGCTGCGTCCTGATTCCCTCGAAGTGGTGGCGCAGTACATCCACTACCTGCAGACGCCCACCGCCCCGTACCTGCCTTCCTGGTGGGTCACCAAGGCCATGACGGCCTATTCAACCGGGCAATGGCAGGCTTTCGCCGGCAGCGCCCTGGTGTTGTGCCTGGCCGCGGCCGCGGTCTACGCTTGTATCTGGCTGCTCTCCGGCCGGCTCTACATGCGCGGCTTCAGCGGGGCGCAGAGTTCGCCGCGTTTCAAGGGCGGGCGCGGGACCCTGCCCGAACAGCGCCTGGCGCACCGCTTCCCCGGCCTGCGGGTGCCGCTCACGCTCTACTGGAAGGACCGCCTGGCGCTGGCCCGCGACGCCCGCTACTGGTCCCAGATCATCCTCATAGCGGCCCTGGTGGCGGTCTATCTCTTCAGCATCCGCCAGCTGCCGCTCGACACCCCGGACCTCAAGAGCCTGGTCTCGTTCCTTAACGTCGGGGTGGCCGGCTTCGTGGTGGCGGCCATAGGGCTGCGCTTCACCTTTCCCGCCATCAGCCTGGAGGGCAACAGCTACTGGCTGCTCAAATCCGCCCCGGCCACCACGGCCTCCGTGATGAAGGAGAAGCTGCTGGTGTCCCTGGTGCCGTCGGTGCTCATAGGCCTGGTGCTCATAACGGCCTCCAACCGGCTGCTGGGCGCCGATCTTTTCATTTCGGTGCTGTCCACCTGCACCATCCTCGCGGCCTCGGTGGTGATCTCGGTTATGGGCATAGGCCTGGGCGCCGTCTTCCCCGATTTCAAGGTGGAAAACATCCACCAGCTGGAGTCCTCCTACGGCGGGTTCCTCTACATGGCCTGCGCCATGGCCTACCTCTCGCTCACCGTGGCGGTGGAGGCCTGGCCCGTGCAGATGCATTTCGCCGAGCGGTTCGGCCGCTCCAACCCCTGGGACCTCAAGGGCGTGCTGCTGTGCGCCGGGGTGTTCCTGCTGCTCAATTTCACCGCGGCCTACGTGCCGTGGAAACTCGGCGTGCGCAACCTGGAGCGCCACGAGGTCTGACCGCGAGGAAAACATCATGCTTAAACGAATTGTCTTCATAGCCCTGGCCGCGCTCACGGCCGTGCCCGCCGCCGCCCAGCCCGACGGGGAGAAGCAGCGCCCCGCTTTCGCCCTCACCTACGACGACGGCCCCGGCGCCATCACGGAGGACCTGCTGAAACTCCTGGAGAGCCGCAAGGCCAAGGCCACTTTCTTCATGCTGGGCTCCGCGGTGCGGGCGAATCCGGAAATGACGAAAAAAGTTCACGCCGCCGGCCACCTGATAGCCAACCACACGGACGCCCACAGGAACTGGTTCAGGATAGGCAAGGGGGCCGACCGCGAGCAGGTGCTGGCCTCCGAAGTGAAGAAGGCCGAAGAGGCCATAGTGAAGGCCACCGGCGAGCGGCCGAAGATCCTGCGCATGCCCAACGGCTATACCGCGCCCTGGCTGCGCGAAGCCGTGAAGAAACTGGGCTACCGCGCGGCCAACTGGAGCTACGGCAGCGACTGGACCAAAACCCCGGAAGATAAAATGACGGCCGAATACGTGAAGGCCGTGCGGGCCGGCAATGTGCTGCTGCTGCACGACGGGGGAGGGCGGAGCCGGGAGAAGACCCTGCGCATCACCGCGGCCATCCTCGACGAGGCGGCGCGCCTGGGGCTGGAGCCGGTGCGGCTGGACGTGCTGCTTAAGTAAATTTTGTAGAATAGCGGTGCGGGCGAGTGGCGGAACTGGCAGACGCACAGGTCTCAAAAACCTGCGATCTCACGGTCATGAGGGTTCGATCCCCTCCTCGCCCAGACCGTTTTAAGGCAGCGGGGGGGGAGATAACTATGGCTAAGATAAAAGTCCTCGTGGTGGACGACAACATCAACTTCCTGCAGATGGCCCAGCTGGCCCTCGGGTCGGAAGAATACGAAGTCTATACCGCCGGCGACGGGCAGGAAGGCTTCGACCAGGCCAAGAAGCTCAACCCCGACATCATCCTGATGGACGTCATGATGCCGCGCGTTTCCGGCCTGGAGCTGCTGCGCATGCTGCTGGCCGACGAGGACGTGCGCGCGGTGCCCATCCTGGTCATGACCGCCAGCCACTTCGACCCTTCCACCGAACAGGTCTTCAAGCAGGAATCCAACGTGAAGGGCTTCCTGCAGAAGCCCTGCCCCGTGAACGAGCTCAAGGACAGCATAGCCCGGGCGCTTAAGAAGTAACCGACCTGACGTAAAAAGAAAGAGGCGCTGGGTGGCGCCTCTTTTCTTTTATCCCGGCGGGCGGGCTCAGGTGTAGGGAATGCTGATGCGCGTGGGTTCGGGCTTGGGCTTCCAGCGGAACTCGGTCTCCTGCAGTTCCACGGCGATGTTCAGTATTTCCTTGATTATGCAGGTGACCGGGATGGAGAACAGCACGCCCCAGATGCCCGCTATCTCGCCGCCGGCCATCAGCGCCAGCAGGATGATGGCCGGGTTCAGCGCCACGGCCTTCTTCATGATATAGGGCTGCAGGAACCAGTCGTCGAAGAAGCGGATGCCGACGAAGAACAGCAGGATCTTGAAGATAGGCACGATGCTTTCGAACTGCAGGTAGGCCACTATGGACGACACCACGGCCCCCACTATGGCGCCCAGGTAGGGCACCAGGCTCGAGATGCCTATGAGGATGGCTATCACCGACGCGTAGTTCAGGTCGAACAGGAGCAGGCCGGTGAAGGCGATGAGGAAGATTATGAACGCTTCCGTAAGGATGCCGCGCAGGTAATTGCCCAGGGAGCCGTCTATGCGCGAGGCTATGTGCAGGATCAGCTCGGCGTGGCGGGAGGGGATGTGGTCCAGCAGGTAGTCTATGAGGCTGGTGCCGCCTATGAGCATGAAGAACGTGATGAACGGCACAATGAACAGCAGCGACAGCGCCGGGATGAGGCCCAGGATGAACTGGGGCGCGGCTTCCAGCAGGTGCGTCAGCTTCTGCTCCAGGCCTATCTTCGCCAGCACGGGATAGTTCTTCACCAGTTTGGCGTTGAGGTTGGTGACATAGGTCTGCAGGCGCTCGGCGTACTGCGGCCAGGACTGCTGCAGGGATTCCAGGTCGAACGAGAGGAAGTGGAACAGCAGGTACAGCACCGTGAACACCAGGGCGCCCGCGCCTATGTACAGGCCGGCCACGGCGAAGGTGCGCTTTATGCCGCGCACCTCGAAGTAGGTTATCACCGGGCTTATGATATAGGCCAGGGCGGCGCTCAGGACGAAGGGGAAGATGGCGCCCTTGGCCAGCACTATGAAGTACACCAGCGCCAGGCCTATGAACGCCGGCAGCAGGAACTGCGTGTAGCTTTTTTTCTGTAGGGTCTCCGCGGCCATAGTTAGCGGGTCTCGGCGGGTTTTTCTATCATGGCCCGCAGGCGGGCCGAGAGGATCTTGGCCAGCTGCGCGGCAATGTTGACGCCTATGGTGGGGCGGGCGAACAGCAGCGACTCCAGCTTGATCTTGAAAAGCATGAAGACCTTGGTGTCCTCCAGGGCGTAGGCGGTGGCGGTGCGGGGCATTTCCTCCAGCAGGGCCATCTCGCCGAAGAACTCGCCCTGGTTCACCTCGGCTATCACTTCGCTCTTCTGGGTGGCCTGGTCTACGCGCGCCAGCGCGATCTTGCCGGAGAAGACTATGAACAGCGCCCGGCCTATGTCGCCCTGGGTGAAGATGGTCTCGCCCTTGAGATAGGTGCGCTCCTGCAGGCTTTCCAGCACGTGGATCAGGTGCCGCTTCTTTATCCCGTCGAACAGGCTGATGCCTTTGAGGAAGGTCAGCTTGCAGAGGATCTCCTCGTCGTAGAGGCGGTGGAGCAGGCTGAAAAGTTTCATCTGTTCCCCGTGAAGAGGCCGTAAACGGCCTGGGCCGCGCGGAACCAGCCGGACTGCACGGCGCCGGAAACCGACTTGACCGCGCCTATGACGGGGTCCAGGGCCGTGAGCTTGCCGTCGGCGTTGAGGGCCAGGTATTCCACCGCCTTGGCCGTGTGGCAGACCTGCTTGAGCGTCACCACGGCCTGGGCCACCAGCGCCACAAAGGCTATGGTCACTATTACCGCGCAAACAACGAGTATGGTATTCATGTTTTTGTCCCCTTCGGTAAGTTTACATCTTCCCGTATTCTTTCAAAGTCTTTTCGGCCAGGGCGCGCACCTGGGTCTGCTGCGTCAGCTTGGGCAGGAAGGCCTTGCAGAGCGGGTTCTTGCTGAACCCGTAGTTCAGGTCCATCTTCGAGAAATTCTCTCCGGTGAGGATGATGAACGGCACCGTCGCCAGTTCAGGGCGGCTGCGCGAAAGGTTCTTCACTTCTTTTATGAACTCCGTCCCGTCCATCACCGGCATGGAAATATCTATGAGCATGAGGTCCGGGATAAAGGTGTCCAGTTTTTCCAGGGCGTCCTTGCCGTCCTTGGCCAGCGCTGTCTCATGGCCGCCTTCCATGAAGACGAACTGGTACAGGGTCCGTATGGAATAGTCGTCGTCCACGATGAGGATCTTTGCCATGCGTTTATTTCCCGAGGATCCGTCGCTCCAGCACCTTTACCCGCGCCACCAGCACGTCGTTGTCGAAGGGCTTGGTAAGGTAATCGTCCGCCCCGCGCTCATAGCCCTGCACCTGGTCCTCGGTGAAGGCCTTGATGGTGAGCAGCAGCACCGGCATATCCTTGAAACGCTCGTCGGAGCGGATGTGCCCCAGGAGTTCCAGGCCGTCCATCTCCGGCATATTGATGTCCAGCACGGCCAGGTCGGCGCCGCTTTCCTGCAGGGCTTCCCAGGCCAGGCGGCCGTTCTCGTGGGCGGACAGTTCGTAGCCCGCCTCGCCCAGGAGTTCCGTCACCAGCATCCTGAAAGTGTTATCGTCGTCGGCGACCAGGACTTTCATGTGTTCTCCGTGCTATTTCGCGCCTTCAGCCTTGTACATGTAGCCGGACCCGTATACGGTCTTCACGCACTTGCCGTACGGGCCCAGCTTGTGCCGCAGCGTTTCCACGTGCTTGTCGATGGTCTCGCAGTTGACCTGGCCGGACCGCTCCTTCCAGATCTCCTCCATCAAAAAATCCCGGGTGACCACGTGTTCCTCGTTGCAGACCAGCGTGGAGAGAATGTCGAATTCCTTGGGGGTGATGTTCTCCAGCTCGGCCGGGCGTTTTTTTTTGGCGCCGGTCAGGATCACGCGCTTCACGCGGTCTATCCGCAGGTCCCCGTTCCTGGAGACCACCAGCGTCCTCAGGCAGACCAGGCTGGGCAGGATGCGGCGCAGGTGGGCTTTTATCTTGGAAAGCAAAATGCGCTCGTCTATGTCGGCCATCACGAAATCGTCGGCGCCGGATTCCAGGAGCTCGGCTATTAGCGAATTGTCGGCCTTGTCCTTGGGGGCCACGGCTATGGCTGAAAGGTTCTTGCGTCCGGTTATGAAGGCTTTGAATTCGGCGGGGGAACGCAGGTCCGGCAGTCCCAGCGTTACCAGGGCCAGGCCCTTGCGGCCGTCGCTGGCCCGCGCCAGGTCCGCCAGGGTTTCCACGCGTTCCGCGCGCAGGCATTCCCTGGAAAAAAGCCGGTACCAGCTCTCAGAAAGCTTCTGGTCGCGGCAGGCTATCCAAAGCGTGAAGTCCGTCATATCGGGTCCCGGAGTAAGCCCCCGGGGAATCTATTATAACTTATTAGCCGGGGCATAAAAACGGCCCAAAGTGAGCCGTCGAATTTAACAATCACGAAACAATTAATTCGGGATTTCTTCGGGATTGCCGCGGCTCCGGCCGCTATAATATCAATTAAATCATGACGCACCGTGAAAACCATTCCTCCCTGCGCCTCGCCGCCTCCGCCGCGGCGGCCTTTATTTTTGTCTTTTCCGGCTCCGCCCTGGCCGACATCTCCTCCGGCGGCGAATACGCCATAGAGTCTTCCGTGCTGGACGCCGGCGGCGGCGAGAAACTTAACGGGGGGGAGTACAGCGCCAAGGGTTCCCTCGCCCAGGTGTCCCTGCCCGAGAACGCGGGCCTGTCGGTGGGCGGGGAATACGTGAACCGCGAAGGCTTCTATAACCCGCCCCACATGACCTTCCAGAAAGGCCTGGCCGCGGTCATGAGCATGCCTTCCGGCGAAATGACCATAGCCCTGCCTCCCGGTGCGGTGGACAAGGAACGCTTCGACATCACCATGAACAGGGACCCGCTGGCCTCTCCCCTGGCCGTGGACCCGGACAAGATAAACGAGGCCAACAGCAAGATAATCTATAACGAGGGGCCCTGGTCCCAGCTTTCTCCCGGCTCGCTGACCGAGATGTCCATTTTCGACGAACAGACCTTCTACACCAAGCCCCTGGCCGAAAAGGGCGTTCTGACCATGCGCTATCCCGACGTCAACAACGACGGCATCCTGGACGGCTCCAATCCTCCGGTCAGGGTTGACACCCTCAACGCCTGGACGCTGGACCAGAACCGCAACATGTGGATGCGCCTGCCGGATTTCGGCGCCGACACCTCCGCGCGCACCCTCAGCGTTTACTTCGGCCTGCCCGGGGTTTACGCCGTGATAGGCGCCATAGACGATTCTGTGCGCGACGTCTTCGCCTTCCCCGTGCCTTTCCGCCCCAACGGCCCCCAGGCGGGCACCGGCCAGGGCCAGACCGGCACCGAGGCCGCGGGCATAACCTTTAGCAACGTTCCCCAGAGCGGCCGCATAGAGATCTACACGCTGGACGGCAGGCTGGTGAGAAAGCTCGCCATCCCGGACAACCTGATACTCCCGGAGGTGAAGTGGAACGTGAGGACCGCCGGCGGCGAGCGCGCGGCCAGCGGGGTCTATATCTGGCGGGTGGTTTCCGGCGGCAACGCCAAGACGGGCAAGCTGATGGTGATCTGGTAAAATAACGGGTTCGCACTTATGAACATAATGCAGGGACTGCTTAAAGGGAGGGCCGCGGGCGCAACGCTCCGCGGTTTGGCCCTTTTTGCCGTCCTGCTGGGCTGGGCGGCCGCCGCCTCGGCCGAGGTGCCGGTCAAGTTCACCTACCAGGGCAACCTGCGCCAGAACGGCTTCCTGGTGAACGGCACGCGCACCATCTCTTTCCGCATCTACGATTCGTCCAATCCCGTGAGTTCCACGCTGCTCTGGACCAGCCCTGATTATTCCTTACAGGTCTCCACCGGCGTTTTCCGCGCCTCCCTGGAACCTTCCGTTTCCGCCGCCGCCTGGCAGAGCGGCAGCCTCTGGCTGGAAATGACGGTGCAGGGCGTGGTCATGCTCCCCCGCGAGCAGATAACGGCTTCGCCGTACGCCGTAAACAGCCTGATGCTGTCCGGCAAACGCTATACCACGGCCGCGGCGGCGCCTACCGTTCCCTCCCCGGCTACAGGCGACCTCTGGATGGACACCGGCAGCGGCGCCCTGATGTATTACAGCGGCGGCTGGCTGCCCACCTCCGGCACCGGGCTGCCCGCGGACCACGCCGCCACCCATGCTTACGGCGGCAGCGATCCCATAGTCAACCTCGGGGCCCATACCGTAGATGGATATATAAATATATCCTCAGCCGTTAACGCGGCCTGGGTCACCGGCAACGGCGTAGGGCTGCACAGCCTCAACGCCTCCAACCTGGCCTCCGGCACGGTGCCCGATATCCGCCTTTCGCCCAACGTGGACCTGCTGGACGCGGACCAGACCGCCGGCGGCCGCAAGACCTTCAGCAGCAGCTTTACCGTTACCGCCGCGGCCGGCCTCAGCGTGCCCCGGATCAGGCTCGGGGACGACGGCGTGGCCCTGTTCCAGGCGCCCGCCGTGCAGTACGGCGGCGTCTACGTCTCTACCAATATCTATACCCCCGTGAACATTTACGCCGCCAAATATTACGGCGACGGTTCCGCCCTGCTCGGCGTGGTGGGGGGCGACAGCCTTGGCACCCACGTGGCCACCCAGACCCTGAACATGGCCGGCTTCCCGCTGACCGGCGCGGGGGCCGTGACCGGTTCCTCCTTTACCGCGAGCGGCGCGGGCTTCTCCGGCGCGCAGCTCAGGCTGGCGGACAACGTCCTTATCTCCTCAGAGGCCTCCGCGGCGCTGGGGGGCGGCATACGCTTTTCCACCCACGTCTATTCCAATAGCGATATCAGGGCCGCGCGCTTCATAGGCGACATTTCCGGAGCCTGGGGCCTTAACGGCGCGGACAACCTGGGTACCCACGTGGCTACCAGGACCCTGGATATGAACGGTTTCGGCGTTTCCGGCGCGGGCCATGTGGCGGCTTCCTCTTTCTCCGCTTCCGGCACCGGGTTCCACGGCTCCGGCTCCAACCTTACCGGCCTGAACGCGTCAGCCATCACCCAGGGCACCCTTTACGGCGACCGGATAGGCAATGTCATAGTCTCCACCCATATAGTGGATTCCTCTCTCCAGACGGACGACCTGGCCGACGGCGCGGTAGTGGCCTCCAAGCTGGGCGCCTTCGGCTGCGCCACCGGCGACATAATCCAGTGGGGCGGCAGCGGCTGGGTCTGCGGCAGCGGCGCCGCCGCCGGCGTTGAGACCGACCCGCTTTCCGTCCACAACACCGAACTGCAGGAAGGCACCACTTTCTACGTTTCCTCCGGTACGGCCACCAATCTTAACGTGGAGAATACCTTTACCGCTTACGGCATCGCCCGCCTGAAGGGAGCTCCCTCGGCCGAAGGGCTAACCGTGGACGCTTCCGGTAACGTGGCCATAGGCCTGGCCGCCGCCGCGGCGCGCCTGGAAGTGAAAGGCGCCGAGAGCCAGTCCTATTCGCTGGCGGTGGGCACCGGCACCGCCCACCACGTGGTGGTCAGCACCGCCGGCTACACCGGCCTCGGTACGGATTCCCCCAGGGCCAGGCTGGACGTCACCTCGCCCGGGGCTTCCGGGGAGTATATAGCCATTTTCAACTCGGGCCCCAAAGTTGCGGCCTGGTTGCGCAATAAGTAGCGCCGGTTTTAGTACAGGGAAAGTCACAAGGAGGCAGTATGATGAGAAGCATAACCAGGTTTATAGCGGCTCTCGCTATAATCCTCGCGGCGGGGGCCCCGGCCTTCGCCGACAATGATACGGAGTTCGGCATCGAGGACGACCTCACGGTGCTGGGCACGGCGGGCACGGCGGCGGACCCGGACCTTGAAGTGAAGGGCTTCACGGTCTTCGGTTCTACGCTGTCCACGCCGGGGCTGCAGATCCCGGCGGCGCCCGGGAACATATTCGCCAACGGATATGTTCAGGTCTCCAGCGGCCTTTACGTGGGAGGCAACTCCACGTTCACCGCCTACGGGTTCTTCCAGAGCACGGTGACCATGGTGGAAGGCAACCTGAAATACGGCAGCGGCGTGGCCGGCAAGGTGATGAAGAGCGGCGGAGACGGGTTCGTCTACTGGGCGGACGATGAAACCGGCCTGGCGGCGCTCTCCGGTACGCCCTACTACCTCCGCATGGAGAACGCGGCGGGCAACAGCATTGTGGACTCGCGGCTGGTGCAGAACGCGGCCTCCACGAACATCACCCTGATAGGCGGTTCTTCGCTGACCGTTACCGGGGCTATGGGGGTGGACGGCGCCCTTAACGTCGGCGGGATCCTTACTTCCGCGGGCTACGGCGTCTTCCAGAGCACGGTGCAGTTCCTGAACAATACCGGGGACGTCACCAACCTCTACTTCAACAACGGCGCCGCCAACGCGGGCAAGGTACTGAAGGCCGCCTCCGACGGGTTCCTCTACTGGGGCCAGGACAACGACAGCGTCCTGGGCATGGGCACGGCCTACCGCCTGCAGATGGTGAACGCGGCCGGGGACGCCCTGGAGAACTCCGCGTTCCTCCAGAACGCGTCCGGCAGCAACATTACCATGGTGGCCGGCAGCTCACTAACGGTCAACGAGCTACTGGTACAGGGCGACGCGGAACTGCTCGCTAAAATAAGCGTGGCAGGGGCCGCCACGTTCGTCTCCAGCATGACCGTCCGCGGCAATACCCAGTTCGGCGACACCACCGCGGACATCCACGCCCTTAACATGGCCCCCGAGACCGGGGTCGGCCTGTCGGTGAACAGCAGCGGCACCGGCGGCAATTACGCGGCCAAGTTCTATTCCGGCGGTTCCCTGGCCGCCTGGATAAAGAAGAAGTAAGCGGTCATCATACTCCTCCTTGGTGCCCGCCGGGATTCCCGGCGGGGGTGGGTCGGGTTAAAGAAAACTTAAAAGACGGGTCAAATTGATTAAAGATATAATTTAAAACTTATGTTTAGAGGCGGAAGATCGAAAAAAACCATATTTGCCGGCGCCGCGTGCGGCGTCTTCTTCCGCTTTTCCCTGGCAGCCCTCCTTTTTTCACTGTTTTTTGTCCCCGCGGCCCGGGCCCAGAACAATACCGAATTGGGCGCGGAGGACGACTTTACGGTTTTGGGCATTGACGGCGTGGCCGCGGATCCCGACGCGGAAATAAAGGGTTTTACGGTCTTCGGCGCCACGCAGACAGCCTACCCGGGAATAGCGGCCGGGCCCGGCAACGTGGCCGTGAACGGCTTCCTTTCGGTCTCTTCCGGCGCCTATTTCGCCAAAACCGCCACTTTTACGGCCCTGGGCAATATTTTCGTGAACGACGGCACTTCCGGCTATTACGTGCGCAAAAACACCGGCGGCTGGCTGGAATGGGGTACCCCTGATTCCATAGGCGACAGCCTGGGGCTCCACGTGGCCTCGCAGACGCTGAACATGGCCGGGTTCAGCCTCGTCAACGCGAGTTCCATTAATTATCTCTCCAATGTTTACCTGACCAGCGCGCCTGCGGCCCAGTATGGCGGCCTGTACGTATCAACGCACGTATACACCCCTGGCAGCGTCTACGCCTTCAAGTATTACGGCGACGGCTCTGCGCTTGCCGGCCTGCCGCAGGGCGACAGCCTGGGCACGCATGTAGCCACGCAGGCGCTGAACATGAACGGGTTCGGTGTGTTCAACGCGGGGGGGCTGACGTCGAACGGTCAGGCCACGGTGTATTCGTCGGCGACTATTTTGGGGCTTACGGGCGTTAAGGACCTGTACGCGGCGGGTATTTCAAGCTTTACGTCGTCGGTTTACTTCACGGGTGTTAGCAGTTACAGCAGCGTGGCGAACGTGCACTACGCGGGTGGCAACCCCGGGCAGGTGCTGACCAAGGTGGAAGGCGGCGGCATGCAGTGGAGCACGCCTTCGTCGCTGGTATCGGGCGACAGCCTGGGTTCGCACGTGGCCACCAAGACCCTGGACATGGCCGGGTTCGCTATAACCGGAGTTTCCACGGTTACGGTCAGTTCCATAACCACCACCGCCGCCGGGCTGACGGTCAGCACCCACCTTTACGTTATGAACGGGGATCTGGGCGTGGGAACTTCCCAGCCGCGCGCCAGGGCTGATGTGACCGGCAACGAGCTGCGCCTGGGCCCGGTGGGCTATCCTGCCTCTTATTCCGTGACCAATAGCGGCTACCTGGTAATAGACAAGAGCGGCACCGCCGGCGACGCCTCCATAGTCTTTCGCGACCAGGGGAACGCCCGGGCGGAGATCGGCATAGTGACCGATAACGATATTCATTTCAAGACCGTGACCGGCTCCTACGGCTCAGAAACCTTCACCGACCGGCTGCTAATCCGCGGCACCGGCGAGGTGGACGCTTTCGGCCTGCTGCGCTCCTACGCTACCAGCGGCGTGGCCCGGGTCTTCGCCGGGAACAGCGACGGCGCCACCGCGGGGGCGGCGCTGGAACTGAGTTACGATTTCGGTTCTTCGCTCTCGCGCATAACCAGCATAGAACGCGGCAACGTTTACCGTGACCTGCTGGTGGAGGGGAATAACCTGCGCTTCCAGACCGGCTCCGCCGCCCTGGCTGAAGCCATGCGTGTGACTACCGAAGGCACCGTGGGCATAGGCAATACGCTGCCCCTCGCCCGCCTGGACGTGGTCTCTACCGGCACGGCCAGTAATATCTACGCGCAGGTGTGGCGCAACGGCGGCGGAGTGGTGGTGGCTTCCATGACCTCGCAGGGCATACTGCACGCTACCCTGGCCCCAGGTGTGGGCGACAATATGGGCAACCACACCGCCACCAGGGACCTGGACCTGGCCCAGTTCGGTATCTCCAACGTTTCCACCATCAGCGCCACCGGTCTCTACATAAGCGGCTACGGTGTGATACAGACCACCGGTACCGGCCTTGGCGGCGTGGCCGTAAATCCCCGTGGCACGGGCGCCGTGGACCTGCAGACCTACCGCACCGCGACTTCCCAGGTGGCTTCGGGCGATTACTCTTTCATCGGCAGCGGCCGGGAGAACACTACCGACGCCGATTACGCCTTTATAGGCGCCGGCTACAACAACACGGTTTGGGCTTTTGGCGGCGTTATAGGCGGCGGCCGCAATAATTCATCTGAGGGCATGTATTCCGCAGTAGGCGGCGGCTATGGCAATACCGCCGGACAGGGCGCCTGGGGCGACACCGTGGCCGGTGGCGAATCTAATACCGCCATGGGCGGCGCCAGCGCCATAGGCGGCGGTTACCTGAACATCATCAACAACTACAGCGAGAGCGTCATAGCCGGAGGTTCTTATAACGGCATTTCCGCCAGCTATGCCGCCATAGGCGGCGGTACCGGCAACAGCGTAACGGGTAATTATGGCGTAGTCCCTGGCGGTTCCTATAACACCGCCAAGGGTGCCTACAGCTTTGCCGCCGGCCGTGGTTCTTCCTCCACGGCCAGCGGCGCGTTCACCTGGTCTGACTCCAATGTCTGGGTGGAGACCGTGAATAATGTCCCTAACCGCACATGGTTCAAGAATATAGGCGGGTTCCTGGTGAGCGGGTCCACCAATACGGCCATGACCGGCCTGCTGGATCGCGGCCTGCTGGTGACAGGCGCGGGGCGAGTGGGTATTTCCACGGGGACCCCCGGGGCCGCGCTGGACGTTGTGGCGGATGGTTCCGCGGCTACGGATTTCGCCCAGATATGGCGCAACGCCTCCGGAGTGGAAGTGGCCTCCATGAGCGCCACCGGCGTGCTGTACGCCACCTTGCCTCCAGGTACCGGGGACGACCTGGGCAACCACACGGCCACGGCGGACCTGAACATGGCCGTGCACAGCGTCGTGGGCGTGGCTTCCATGACCATGGTAGGCAAAGGCCTGCAGATAGGCACGGACCTTACCGCTTCTGCCAGCGGCGTCTTAATCTCTACCTCTGGGCAGATCATTACGCTGGGCCCGGGCAACGGCACGGCTGCGCCCGGCGCGCGTGGCCATGGCGCAGTAGATCTGCAGAATTACAGGACCGACGCCTCTTCGGTGGCGGCCGGTGCCTATTCCGTGGTTGGCGGCGGCCGCAACAACAGGGCCGCAGGTCCTGATTCCGTGGTGGCCGGCGGCCTCAATAATACGGCAGCGGCCGGAGACTATAACACAGTTTCCGGCGGTTCGGGCAACAGGGCTTCAGGGGCCTGGGCCGCCACTATAGCCGGCGGCGACACAAACAGCGCGCTCGGCGCGGCCTCTACCGTTTCCGGCGGCCTTGAGAACGCTGTTGCGGACTACTATTCGGTGGTGGCCGGCGGCTACCGCAATACCGCCACCCTGGAGGGCGCCTCGGTATCCGGCGGTACCAATAACTCGGCGGACGGCTATTATTCCGCCGTTCTCGGCGGCAGCTATAACTGGGCCATAGGCGATTATTCCGTGGTGGCCGGCGTTTCCAACCTGGCCGTGCAGAACGAGTCCGCGGCCCTCGGCGGCTCGGATAATATAGCTGGCGGTTTCGCTTCGGTCGTCCTCGGCGGCGAGAATAACGTGGCAGGAGGCAACTACTCTTTCGCGGCGGGCCTCAAGTCCTCTTCCACGGCCGAAGGTTCCTTTACCTGGTCGGACGCCGAAGGGACCTATAATTACAACTCCGTGGCCAACCGCACCGTGTTCAAGAACCGCGGCGGCTTCCTGGTTACCGGGTCCACCAACCCTGCCATGACCGGCCTGCTGGACCGCGGTATGCTGGTGACCGGCGCGGGGCGCGTGGGTATTTCCACGGGGACCCCCGGGGCCGCGCTGGACGTTGTGGCGGACGGTTCCGCGGCTACGGATTTCGCCCAGATCTGGCGCAACGCCTCGGGCGTGGAAGTGGCCTCCATGAGCGCCACCGGCGTGCTGTACGCCACCCTGCCGCCCGGTACCGGCGACGACCTGGGCAACCACACGGCCACGCAGAACCTGAACCTCAACACTTTTAATATCGTCAACGCCTCCTCCGCCACTTTCAGCCAGGCCGTTACCGTCTATTCCAGCGTGACCGTGGCCGGCAGTGCGTTCAGCGTGGGCGGCTCCACCCTTACGGTGAACAGCGGTAAAGTGGGCGTGGGCCTGGATAACCCCACTTACAAGTTCGAAGTGAAGGATAACGCTACCACTTTCCAGGTGAACCCTCAGGGCGGTTACGTAAGCCTGCTGGTGGGGGGAGTGGAAGTGGCCAGGATGAAGCCGTAGTTCCGCAGACGTGCTTTAACGCGTGAGGATAATTTATGAAGACCCTGTGTTCAGCTCTCTTTTTCGCGGCGATCTTTGCCGCCGTACCGGCTGCGGCCGCCGATACCGAGGATACCCTGCGGGCGCAACTCAAATCGGCCTCTACGCCTGAGGCCAGGCGCGCTATCATGGACCAGATAAAGCAGGCCCGCGCGGTTTCCCGTCCCGCCGCCGCGCCCGCGGCCCAGGCGGACCCCGCCGCCCGCCGGGCCAGGATGGAAGAATCTCTGAAGGACGATCCCGAGCGCCTGGCCGAATTCCGCCTGCAAGAGTCCCTGCGCGCCGCCAGGACCCCGGAAGACCGCGCGGCCATACGCAAGCAATTGGAAGAGAAACGCGCCGCCCGCGCCGCGAAGGCGGAGGCCGCGTTGACCCCGGAGCAGAAAGCCGTGCGCGCCCAAAGAGCGGCCCAGGCCGCCGCCATGCGCGCCGAAATGCAGCCGCTCAGGGAGCGCCTGCGCGCCGCCGCTACGGAAGCGGAGCGCGATTCCGCCAGAGAGGCCCTGCGCGCGGTGCAGGAAAAGTACCGTGCCAAGCCTTGAGGTGACTTAAAGTTTTATTGGAGATAAACGGATGAACCTAGTAACTTGCGCCAGATCGAGGGTCCCCGGGAGAAGGCATGTCTTCTTCTGGGCCTTGGCGCTTGTCCTGGCGGCCCTGCCCGCTCTTAATGCCGCTGAATTCGAGACGGTGGATAAGCTTACCGCTAATGGTTTCTCCCTGTTGAAGTCCTCCGCCGAGGTACGCGGCCTGCTGGGTGTTTCCACCGGCGTGCCTTACGCCGCCCTGGACGTGGTCTCCACCGGTACGGCCTCCAATATCTACGCGCAGATCTGGCGCAACGGCGGCGGTGTGGAAGTGGCTTCCATGACTTCCACCGGCGTGCTCTACGCCACCTTCCCGCCCGGCGCCGGCGGGGACCACCTGGGCAACCACACCGCTACCGCCGACCTGAACATGACGGCGCACAGCGTCCTTTCCGTGGCCTCGGTGACCATGGTGGGAACCGGCCTGCAGCTAGGCACGGACCTCACCTCTTCGGCTAACGGCCTCTTTATTTCCACCGCCGGCCAGGTCTTTACGCTGGGTCTTGGTAACGGCGCGGCGCTGCCTAACGCTCGCGGCATCGGGGCGGTAGACCTGCAGACTAAACGCACAACTTCCGTGCAAGTGGCCAGTGGGACCTATGCGGTCATCTCGGGCGGCTACGCCAATACCGCTTCCGGAGACGCCGCGGCAGTGGCCGGCGGCTGGGGAAATACCGCTTCAGGCCTCAGGTCTTTTGCCGCCGGCAACGGCAATACGGCTTCCGGAGCGTATGCTTCGGTGACCGGCGGCACCGACAGCACCGCCTCTGGCAGCCACGCCGTGATAGGAGGCGGCAACACCAACGAGGCGTCCGGTGACCATTCAGCGGCGCTGGGCGGCCTGTGGAGCACGGCTTCCGGCAATTACAGCGCGGTAGGCGCAGGCTATCAAAATACCGCATCGGGCAGTTACAGTTCCGTCCTTGGCGGTAATACCAATACGGCCGCCGGCGGCTCGTCCACGGTGTTCGGCGGCGAGGAGAATGTGGCGCAGGGTTTCGGTTCCCTGGCCGGCGGCATGGGGTACAACTACGCCGGCGGAGATGACTCCATAGTCCTGTCGGCCTATAGCACCACTACCGCTTATGGTTCCGCCATAGTGGGCGGCGAGGACCATTTCGCCAGCGGCGACCATTCCGCGGTAGTGGGAGGCTATGACAATACTGTCTCGGGGGACCAGGCTTTTATCGGCGGCGGCGACACCATAGACGTCAGGGGAGAGTATTCGGGGAACGTGGGCGGCCGCTACAATATCGTGCACGGCAGCAATTCATTCGTGGGCGGCGGCAGCAATAACCAGGCTTTCGGATTCTATACCGCCATACTTGGCGGAGATTTTAACTGGGCCTACGCCAACGAGTCCGCCGTTGTCGGCGGCAACGCCAACGGCGCTTACGGAGAGGCGTCCGCCATACTCGGCGGCGTTAATAACCGGACCTATGGTTTTGGCTCTATAGTTCTCGGCGGCGACCGCAATCACGCCGCCGGCGACTATTCGCTCGCGGCCGGCCGCACCTCCTCTTCCACCGCCAATGGTTCCTTTACCTGGGCCGATTCTCAGGGCGGGACCACTGTAAGGACCATAAACAATATAGCGGACCGCACTTTATTTAAGAACCGCGGCGGTTTCATGATAACAGGTTCCACCAATACCTATATGACCGGGGGCGGTGACCGGGGCGTGCTCGTGACCGGCGACGGTCTGCTGGGCATTTCCACCGGCGTGCCTTACGCCGCCCTGGACGTGGTTTCTTCGGCCACCGCCAGCAACGTTTACGCTCAGATCTGGCGCGACGGGGGCGGCGTCATAGTGGCGTCCATGACGTCGCAGGGCACGCTTTTTACCACCGCGGTAGGCAAAGGCGACAACCTGGGCAACCACACGGCCACGCAGAACCTGAACATGGTCGCCTTCGGGGTCAATACTTCCAGCGCCGTTACTGCGGCGTCTTACCAGATCGCGGGCAGCACGGTGCTAGCCATCCTTGGGGGAGACGGCAGCATCGCGGTGGGCCCCAATTCCAGCGCTTTCAGTACCGGCAACTACAACGTTTTTGTGGGTTCCGGCGCCGGCCACTCCAACACCAGCGGCCGCCGCAACACCTTTGTGGGCGCCGCCGCCGGATATTCCAACGATAACGACCAGATCAACACCTTTATCGGCTCGGAGTCCGGCTACAGCAATAACGCCGGTTGGGGCAATGTTTTTGTGGGAGATACCGCCGGCTATTCCAACACCAGCGGCTCCGAGAATACCATCATGGGCGGTTACATGACGGGTTACGAGAATACCAGCGGTTGGGGCAACGTCTTCCTGGGTAACTACTCCGGGCAGAGCAATACCGAAGGAGACAAGAACACCTTTATCGGCTACGGCTCCGGTGAGTTCAATGTCACGGGAGAAGGCAACGTCGCCGTTGGCTACAGCGCTGGTGACGCCAATGAGGCTGGCTCATTTAACGCCATTCTGGGACATGAGGCAGGCTACAGTGTGGAAAGTTCCAGCAACACGCTCATGGGGTACCGTTCCGGATACAACCTGTGGACGGGCGGCAGGAATATCCTTCTGGGCTATCAGGCCGGTTACAACTTGGAATCCGGAGCCGGTAATATCGTTATAGGCTACGACAGGAACGCCTCCGCGGAGAACGCTTCTAACGAACTTAACATCGGTGACGTCCTGTTCGGTAAACTGGACGACAGGACCATCGGCATCTCCACGCGCGTGCCGCAGGCGGCTTTGGATATCGTCTCCACCGGGACTGCGGCCAATGTCTACGCGCAAATCTGGCGCAACGGCAGCGGTGTGGTGGTGGCGTCCATGACGTCGGAAGGCAAGCTCTTTGCCGACGGTTCCGGGCTTACCGGGGTGAACGCGGCCACCGGCGGCACCGGGGGGGACAACCTGGGCACGCATATAGCTACACAGACCCTTAACATGTCCGGTTTCGATATCGTAGGGGTAGCGACAATAACCGTTTCTGGCTATGTCGGCATTAGCACAGCGGTCCCGCAGGCGGCCCTGCATGTGGTGGGCGGAGGGGCTTCCTATGCCAACGCGCTTATAGTGGATACCCAGAAGGCCGACGGCGGGACCATAATCCTCGGCAATGATAGTGATTCCGGGGACCAGGTCCGTGTGGGCGTTAACGGGTACCTGCGGTCCCAGGCAGGTCGTTTTGGTATAGATACCACCGGTAATCCGCTTACCTTCGAGATATCCGAGTCGGAAAAAATGCGCGTAGCCGCCAGCGGGGCGGTGGGTATTGGAACTAACAACCCTCTGGCGGGACTGGAAGTGAGGTCTTACTCTGACGGCAATTACACGGCCGTGGTGTCCACCTCAGCCACCGCGGGGATATACAGCGTAGCCGTGAGTTCGACCGGCATCACGCACGTGAACAATTTGGTGATCGAGAATCGCACTTCGGACCCTGCTGCCCCGGTTACGGGCCAGATCTGGTTCCGGGTGGATTAGCCCGGCAGCGGGACGGGCAGCGACGTGCCGGGTTTTCGAACAGAAAACTGGCCTCTTCCCGCTTTTTAATGTACGTCATGAACGAGTGCAGATATAACAACCGTTGCTCTCGCTCCCGTATCCGTATGGGAGCGGTTTTTGCCGCTTTGTTGTTATCGTCTGTTCTTTTTGCGCCTGAGGGGGTTCGCGCGCAGGCCGTTCCGGACGGTATAGTTTCCTCCAAGTCCACCTCAACCTGCCATAATACCAATTCTTTTAATTTCTATTCGTCCTTCTCTGGAGCTTCCTATTACCGCTATGTCTGGGATACCAGCCCTACCCATACCTGGACGCACGCGGAAACCCAGTGGAGTTCCGGAGTCCTTAACCTTACGGCCGCCTCCGAAGGAACCTGGTATTTTCACGCTATGGCGTATGACAGCGGGGGGGTGCCGGGAACGGATATTCACCTGCCTCTGATCTACGATATCACTCTCCCTGTCGTTTCAGGTTTTTCCAGCCTGAATTCATCCGGCGGGACCGTGACCGAAAGCCAGTACAATAACCTGGCTTCCGGGGTTACCGTACAGATCACCGTGCAGGACGCTCTGGCGGGCCTGATAGTGACCACCGCTGCGGTACCTGGCGACATGCTCGGATTTCCCGGGGGGGTCTCCGTGGCGTATTCCAACGACGCCGGGCGTAACTGGGCCTACGACACTGTAGTTTTAAGTTCTGATGGCGCTAAAACTTCGATCTTCTGTCTGGCAGTCTACAACGGCAGACTTTACGCCGGGCAGACTGGCAGCACTGGGGACGGTGACGTGCTGGTATATGATGGCTCTTCCTGGAGCGTCAGCTACAACGGGTCCCAGACCGGTATCTACTCCCTGGCGGCCTATAACGGCAAACTTTACGCTGGGCAAGGTCAGGGCACCGGGCTTGGAGATATTTACGTTTTCGACGGTGCCTCCTGGTCCCTTAATTACGACACTTCACGCGATATCACAATATCCATGGCCGTTTATAACGGCAAACTCTACGCAGGCTGGGGCGACGACCTTGGAGAGGGTGACATCTATGCCTATGACGGCACTTCCTGGGTTTTTAGTTACAACGGCGGCCAAGAGTATATACGTGCCCTGGCGGTATACAATAACAAACTTTACGCCGGGCAGGGCAGCGGCACTGGAGACGGCGACGTGCTGTCATACAACGGGACTTCCTGGGGAACCAGTTATAATGGGGCACAGGAATACATAACATCGCTTTCGGTCTACAACGGCAAACTCTACGCCGCCCAGGGCAGCAGTACCGGAGACGGTGACGTATTTGTTTATGACGGTTCCTCGTGGACAACCAGTTATAACGGTTCGCAGGAAGTTGCCTACTTGGGGGTCTACGGCGGCAAATTGTACGCGGGTGAGGGCACGGGCACTGGTGACGGCGATATGCTGGCTTTCGACGGGACCCGCTGGGGCCGCGTCGCGAATACGGATTATTCCTATGTTTACGCCCTCACGGGTTATGATGGGAGTCTCTTCACAGCCATGGGGAGCGGCACTCCCATGGGAGATATTTTGCGTTCGGCCCCTGCCGCCCCGGCAACGCTGACCGGTACCGACGGCACCACGGCGGCGCAGACCCTGTCGGCGGTGGTAAGTCTTTCCGCGTCCACCAATACGCAGACCTGCGCCGGGGCGGAGCCCTGCGGGGCCACCAACCAGGTGATCTTTACCGCCATGGACAGGGCCGGGAACGTGCGCCGCGCCGGGCCCTACGCGGTGCTGCTTTCCGTTACTCCTTCCGCGGCCGAGGTGGTTCCGGGGAAATCCACCGGGGTCTGGTACCATACCAGTTCCTTTACTTTTTCCTCGTCTTTCAAGGACGCGGCGTATTACCGGTACGCCTGGGATACTTCCGCCACCCATTCCTGGACTTATTCGGAACCGCAGTGGACGGCCTGGGTACTGTCCCCGGCCGGAGTTTCAGGGGCCGCCGGAAACTACCTGCACCTGCTGCCGTACAACATCGAGGGGACTTACGGGACCTCCCGGGATATAGGGCCGTTCTATCTGGACGCCTCTTCCCCGGTGGCGTCCGGCTTTGTCAGTTACAGCTCTACCGCCGGCGTAATGGGTGAGGCCCAGGTGAATGGCCTGCTTTCCGGGGTCACCGTGCAGGTGACGGTTCAGGACATTCTCTCCGGCCTGTTGCTCAGCACCGCGGCGGTGCCGGCGGACCTGGCGGCCGGGCCCGGCGGTTTCGGGATGATGTATTCACAGGATTCCGGAACCACCTGGACGGTGAACGTGGCTTCCGTGTCCTTTGACGGTGCTGAAGAATATATCTTCGCGCTGGCGGCCTACAACGGGAAACTTTACGCGGGTCAGGGGAACGGGACCGGCAACGGGGACGTTTATGTCTACGACGGAGTTTCCTGGAGCCTCAGCTATGACGGCGCCCAGGAAGCCATCTATTCCCTCGCCGTCTATAACGGCAAATTATACGCCGGACAGGGATACAGTACCGGTGACGGGGATGTGCTGGTTTTTGACGGGTCGACCTGGGGCGTTTCTTTGGATAACCCTTTTGTTTCTTATGTTTACGCCATGACCGAGTTCCAAGGTAAGCTATACGCCGCCTTCAGTAGTCCCGGATCTGTCTATTCTTTTGACGGGTCCTCCTGGACCAAGGTCTACGACTACAATACCACGCTCGCCGACATGGCGGTGTACGACGGTAAACTGTACCTGGCCGCCATGTATTATATCCTGGTTTTCGACGGCAACTATTGGGGGATAACCTATGACGCCGGCGCTACGTATGTAAAGAAATTGGCCGTTTACAACAACAGGCTTTACGCCGGCCTTGGGGGTAGTACCGGTACCGGCGACGTGCTGGTGTACGACGGCAAGTCCTGGGCGATGAGTTTTGACGGTACCCAGGAATACATTGTTTCTCTCTTTCCTCACGACGGCAGGCTTTACGCCGGCCAGGGGAGCGGCACTGGGGACGGCCGTATTTATGTTCTCAACGGCGCGACATGGACCCTGGCTTATTCCGGCCTGCAGGAGTATATCTATTCCATGGCGGCCTATAACGGAAAGCTTTATGCCGGACAGGCCTACAGCTCCGGGGACGGCGACGTGATAGAATTTGCCCCCGCTTCCTCGGTGACCCTTAGCGGGAGCGACGGTTCCGTGGTTCCGCAAACCCTTGCAGGCACGGCTAATTTTAAACTGTCTGCCACGGCGGACACCTGCTCCGGGACCTTCCCTTGTTCTGCCACTAACCAGGTCATTTTTACCGCTACTGACAAGGCCGGCAACGTGCGGACGGCCGGTCCTTATGCCGTGCTGGTAGCGGGGCCGCCAAATTCTTCGGACGTTGACGCGCTCAAATCCACCGGCGTATGGCATTCTTCCGGCACGTTCCCCTTCGTTTCCGGTTTTTCCGCCGCGGCTTATTACCGTTACGTCTGGGATAACTCGGTCTCCCATGACTGGACGGGCGGTGAAACGCAGTGGCCTTCGGGCGTTTTGTCGCTCGACGCGGCCGCGGAAGGAGCGGACTGGTATTTCCACGCCGTGCCGTACGACATCCTGGGCAGTTCCGGCCCCGACCGGCACATAGGGCCGCTCCGCTTCGACGCAACGCCGCCGGCCGTTTCCGCTTTCGCTTCTTTCAGTTCTACCGGCGGCTTGCTGGGGGAATCTCAGTTCAACGATCTCCTGGCGGGGGTTACGGTGCAGCTGGTGGTACAGGACCTCCTGAGCGGCCTGGCGGTCTCGACCTTGGCGCCGGTTACCGAACTTCCGGGAGGGCTGCAAGCCTTTTCCGTGGCTTATTCCAGCGACGCCGGACATGCCTGGAACACGCTCTCAACCGCTACCAGTTATAACGCTTCCCAGGAGGCGTTTTACTCGCTCGCGGTTTACGGTCAGAAGCTTTATGCCGGGCAGGCAAGCGAGGCCGGGGACGGGGACGTTTTCTCCTTCGACGGAACTTCCTGGGTGAAGACGTTCGACGGCACGCAGGAAACTATTTCCTGCCTCGCGGTTTACCAGGGGAAACTTTATGCCGGCCAGGGAACCGGCACCGGGGACGGGGACGTCTACGTTTATGACGGGATTTCCTGGCAGTTGAGTTATGACGGGCCGCGCAACATTATTTCCTCCCTCGCGGTTTACAAGGATAAACTCTACGCCGGCCAGGGCAGCAGTTCCGGTTACGGGGACGTGCTGGTGTTCGACGGCAGTTCCTGGAGCGTTTCCTATGACGGGGCGCAGGAATATATTTTTTCCCTCGCCGTGCACCAGGGGAGGCTTTATGCCGGACAGGGGAATGGCGCCGGGGACGGGGATGTGCTCGTTTACGACGGCATCAATTGGACGGTCAGTTATGACGGCGCCCAGGAGATTATAAACACCCTGGCCGTTTACGATGGCAAACTGTATGCCGGGCAGGGATACAATGCCGGGGATGGCGACGTGCTGGCCTTCGACGGGACCGCCTGGGGCGTTTCTTATGACGGGACCCAAGAAGGTATTTATTCACTGCAGCAGCACGGCGGTAAACTTTACGCCGGCCAGGGCAACGGTTCCGGAGACGGAGATCTCCTGGTCTATGACGGCGCCTCCTGGACCCTTGCCTGGAACGGGCCGCAGGAGGGCCTCTATTCCCTGGCCAGTTACAAGGGGCGCCTTTACTCCGGGCAGGGCATTTCTTCTGGCGACGGAGATGTCCTGGAGTTCTCTCCTTTCCCCGCCGTCCTGTCGGGCGCGGATGGGACCATTGCTCTGCAAACGGCCTCCTCCACGGTGCGCCTGGCCCTTTCTTCCAATACCCAGACCTGCGGCGGCGTAGAGCCTTGCGGAGCCACCAACCAGGTCCGTTTCTATTTTGCCGACCTGGCGGGAAATGTCACCCGGGCCGGTCCGTTTGCCGTCGTCACCCGGATCCCGCCTTCCGCCCAGAACGTAGTTTCCCTGAGATCCACGGGGACATGGTACAACGCCGCGGCGGGTGATTTTACGTTCACTTCCGACTTTCAACAGGCGGTCTATTACCGTTACGCCTGGGACGCCTCTCCCACACGCGTCTGGGCTCATGACGAAACACAGTGGCTTTCAGGAAATCTTGCCCTGGCGGGGGCGGACGGGCAGGACCGGTACCTCCACCTCCTGCCCCATGACCTGTCTGATTCCTCCGGTACCCCTGTGGACCTCGGGCCTTTCCGGCTGGACAGCACCGCCCCATCCGTTTCCGGCTACAACTGGGTGAGTTCCACCGGCGGCCTCATGTCGGAAAGCCAGTTCCTTACCCTCGCGACAGGCGCGACTTTCCAGGTGTTGGCCCAGGACTCGGCTTCCGGCCTCATGGTCTCGTCCTATATTCCCACGGTGGGTTTTGAGGGCGGCAGCCTGCCCTCGGGCTTTTCTTCCGGCGGCAATCTGCCCTGGACGGTATCTTCTCTTATCCCCTACGCCGGCTCTTACGCGGTCCGTTCGGGGAATATCGGCAATTCCCAGTCTTCCTGGCTGCGCTTCCAGGGTGAATTACAGGCCGGCTTCCTGAATTTTTGGTTCAAATTGAGTTCCCAGAGTTCCTCCGATTACCTCCGGTTCTATATAGACGGGGAGCAGCGGAGTGCGTGGAGCGGTGTTCTTGCCTGGAGCGAAGTGAGTTACGAAGTGGCGGCTGGGCAGCATATCCTGGAATGGGTCTACGTCAAGGACGCTTCCTCTTATTCCGGTGATGACGAGGCCTGGGTCGACCAGATAACTTTTCCTGGCACTTACATGGCCGCTGAATATTCCCTGGACGCCGGGACAACCTGGGCGGAAGTCCGGGATTTTTCCGCCGGCGCTATCCCGGGCCTGGCTTTGACCGGAGTCAATGGTACTGTGGCCCAGCAGACGGCATCGCTCTTTTCTCCCGCGTTCAAGGTTTCCACCAACACCCAGACCTGCGGCGGCGTAGAGCCTTGCGGGGCTACCAACCAGATACGTTTTGGCATCCCGGACCGCGCGGGGAACACAACCTATGCCGGGCCCTATGCCGTTCTGTTAACTCTGGCCCCCGAGGCGTCCGATGTGGCAGTTTCTAAGTCCACCGGGGTATGGCACAATACCAGTTCTTTTACCTTCACTTCCGCTTTCCCTACGGCCGTCTATTACCGCTACGCGCTTACCAATTCTCCGGCTCATGTCTGGACGTTCTCCGAAACGCAGTGGCTGTCCGGAGCCCTTACGCTGGAAATCCCCGCCGGCTCTTCCGATTGGTATTTCCACGCCCTTCCTTACGATATCCTGAACGGTTCCGGCACTCCGGCTTCGCTTGGTCCGTTCCGCGTGGAAACGGCCTCTCCGGCTCTTTCAGGTTTTTACGTCTACAGTTCTACCGGCGGCATTTTTCCGGAGGGGGAATTCGTGGACCTTGCCGCCGGGGTTACGGCCCAGATCCTGGTGCAGGATGTTCTTTCCGGCCTGCTGGTTTCCACTTCCGTACCGCCTGCCGGCGGAACTTACGGCCCCGGCGGTTTTGGCGTCCTGTTCAGCAAGGACGCCGGGCAGACCTGGAGTTCGGATTTGCCGGCGACCACCTTTAACGGAGCGCAGGAGTATGTTTTTTCCCTGGCCGCCTACGGCGGTAAACTTTATGCCGGCCAGGGCATAGGCACTGGGGACGGCGACGTGCTGGTCTTCGACGGAAGTTCGTGGCAGATAAGTTATAACGGCACACAGGAGGTTATCCGCGCCCTTGTGGTCTACGACGGCAAACTTTACGCCGGACAGGGCAGCGGTACAGGTGACGGAGATGTGCTGGTATACGACGGCAATTCCTGGGCGGTGAGCCATGACGGCTCCCGTCCCTCCGTCCTTTCCCTCTCCGTATATGCCGGCCGGCTTTACGCAGGCCTGGGGGGATCCACCGGGGACGGGGACGTGATGGTGTTCGACGGCAGCTCCTGGACGTTGAGCTACGCTGGCGCCCAGGAGGGCATTTACTGTCTGGCCGTTTATGACGGAAAACTTTACGCCGGCCAGGGTTACAGTAATACGGACGGGGATATTTACGTTTTTGACGGCGTCTCCTGGACTAAAAGTTTCGAAGGATCTTCATACTTTATTCGCTCGCTGGCGGTTTATAACGGGAAACTTTATGCCGGCCAGGAGGGGTCGTCTACTACTGGCGGCGATATTTATTCCTTCGACGGGAAGTCCTGGATTAACGTCTTCGAAGGTGTCGGCTACGGCGTACAATCCCTGGCCGTTCATGATGGCAAACTTTATGCCGGCTTGGGGAAAGAATCCTACTCTACGGTCGCGGATATATATGTGTTTGACGGGGTCACCTGGCGGCAAATGCATGACGGACCTGACGGGTTTGGTTATTTCGCGCTGGCCCCTTACAATGGGCGCCTCTACGCGGGGAGCGGCTGGAGCGGGGATATCCTTGTGTTCTCCCCGGCGGCGGTCTCCTCGCTGACCGGGACGGACGGCACGGCTTCCCAGCAGACGCTTTCAACCCGTCTCGACCTGCGGACCTCCACTAATACCCAGACCTGCGGCGGCATTTCTCCGTGCGGGGCCACTAACCAGGTAAAATTCTTTGCCATGGACCTGGCCGGCAACGTCGCCATGGGCGGGCCCTACGCGTTGCTGATCTCCAGCACTCCCTCCGCCGACGACGCCTGGGTTTCCGTCTCCACGGGGGGGTGGTACACCGCCGTCCCGCTTTCGGTCTTCTCCCCGTTCTCACGGGCGGCCTATTTCCGCTACAGCCTGGACGCGGCCGCCTCCCGGGAATGGACCTTTGCCGAACCCGTGTGGTCCTCCGGGACACTTTCGCTGGGGATCCCCGCCGATGGTACGGACTGGCACGTCCACCTGCTGCCTTATGACCTGCTGGACAGTTCCGGCGCCGCCCGCTCTATAGGTCCGTTCAGGTATGACGCCCAGCCGCCGGTCTTCTCGGCTTTTGCGTCCTACAGCTCCACCGGGGGGCTCCTGGGTGAGGCGCAGTTCAATGACCTGGTCTCGGGAGTAACCATCCAGATCTCCGTACAGGACGTCCTCTCCGGTCTGCTGGTCAGTTCGGCCGGAGTTCAGGGCTGGGGACCCTTTGCTCCCGGAGGTTTCCGCGCCGAATACTCCGCCGATTCCGGTGCCACCTGGCAAGAGGATACCCTTTCTGTTTCTTTCGACGGTGTGTTCTATGAAATAACCTGCTTTGCGGTTTATAACGGCAAACTTTACGCCGGGCAGGGGCGATACAGTGGGGCGGGGGATATTTACGCTTTTGACGGGGTCTCCTGGACTTTGGTTTATAACGGTTCCTATGACGAGGTTTCCTCTCTGGCCGTGTTCGAGGGAAAACTTTATGCCGGTATGGGGAACGCTTCCTCCTCCGGGGATATTTACGTGTATGATGGCGCTACCTGGGTGCTTTCTTACAACGGCCAGGCGAGTTCCGTGCACGCGCTCTCCGTTTACGGAGGCCGGCTTTACGCCGCTCTTGGCGGCTACGCGGGGGTGGGAGACATCCTGGTGCATGACGGTGCCGCCTGGAGCGTATCCTATGACGGCGATTTGACCTACGCTTATGCCCTGGCTGTTTACGAAGGCCGCCTTTACGCGGGTTTCGGCGGCAGCACCGGTGATGGTGACATAATGGCCTATGACGGCCATTCCTGGACGCTCAGTTACGACGGTTCCCAGGAAGGCTTCTTCTGTCTTGCGGTGTACGACGGAAAACTTTACGCCGGTCAGGGCAACGGCAGCGGCGACGATGATACTTACGTCTATGACGGCAGTTCCTGGAGCCTTAGCCGCGCCGGCAGCGGCTATATAGTGTATTCGCTGGCCGTTTCGGGCGGGCGTCTTTTCTCGGGCGGAGGTTTTCCTCCTAACTACGGGGGCACCGCTCCTTCCGACATCTTCATCTATGACGGGTCCGCCTGGACCCAGCTTTACGACGGAACCGGCCTCTATGACACGGTTTCCGCCCTTGCCGCCTACGGCGGCCGCCTCTACGCCGGTATGGGTGACGACTCCGGGAAAGGCGACATCCTGGCCTTTTCTCCGGTTGCGGTAGCGTCCATGACCGGAACGGACGCTTCCACTTCCCAGGAACTGCTGCGGCTTTCCCTGGATCTGCGGGCTTCCGTCAACTCGGTCACCTGCGGCGGCGTGGCGCCCTGTGCGGCCACCAACCAGGTCCGCTTCAAGGCCTCGGACATGGCAGGCAATGTCGTCCATAGCGGTCCCTACGCCGTCATAACTTCCCCGGAGCCTGACGCCTCAGAAGTGACCGCTTCCCTTACTACCGGGACATGGAATACGGCCAGTTCCAGCGCGGTGTTCTCTTCCTCTTTCCTGAAGGCCGCGTATTACCGTTATGTCTGGGACACCTCCGCGTCCCACGAGTGGACTTATGCCGAGTCCGCCTGGACGTCTGCGGCCCATTCTCTTTACCTGACGCCCGTGCCCGGCGCGGCGAATTGGCTTCACTTGCTTCCCTATAACGTTTCTGACAGTTCGGGCTCCCCGCGGGACATCGGCCCTTTCAACTTCGACGGCGATCTTCCGGCCGCGTCCTCTTTCGCTTTTAGAAGTTCTACCGGAGGCCTGCTCTCTGAACCTCAGTTCTCCGATTTGTTGTCAGGAGTTACCGTGCAGCTCTCCTGGCAGGACCCGTCTTCCGGGCTTGCCGTAAGCACATACACCCTGTCCGGCCTGCGATATTCGAATGACGCCGGCGCCACCTGGGTCCCTTACCAGTGGGAACAAATACGCACCGGGCTGGATACTCACGTACACGCGATGGCGGTTCATCAAGGGAAGCTGTATGTGGGCACCGGGTCTGGGACAGGGCGGGTATACTCTTACGACGGTTACGCCTGGGCACTGGTCTATGACGGCCCGGACTCCTACATGAATGCCCTGGCCTCTTACAATGGTCTCCTCTTCGCCGGCGGAGACTCCGGCAATGTGATGGTCTATGACGGCAATTCCTGGAAACTTTCTTTCGACAGTCCAGCGGAAACGGTCAAATCATTCCAGGTCTATAACGGCAAACTTTACGTTGGTACGGGTTATAACACCGGCGCTGTTTACGCTTATGACGGCGCAAGCTGGGTGTTCAAATTTTCCTACGCCGACGAGGTGAGTACCATGGCCGTTTATGACGGCAAGCTTTACGCTGGCTTCGGCAACGACTCCGGCGAAGGCGATATCTACGCTTATGACGGCTCCTCCTGGGTTCTTTCGTACAACGGCTCCGGTTCCAGCGTAATGTCCCTCGCCGCGTACGCGGGGAAACTTTACGCAGCAATGATCACTACCTGTGAGATCTACCAATTTGACGGTACTGTCTGGTCCCTTAATTTCACCGGCGGCGGGAACTTTTTCCCAAGCCTGGTGGAACATGACGGCAAACTTTATGCCGGTCTGGGATACGGTTCCGGGGAGGGAGATGTCTACGAATTCAACGGCAGTTCCTGGAGCAGCTCTTTTAACAGTTCCGAAGACACGGTTGGCGCCATGGCCGTGTACCGCGGTGAAATTTACGTGGGGACCGGATATCATGGCCATATCTACAAGTTGCGGTCCTATTCTGTCCCTGAGGTTACCGGGGTGTCCGGCACTACGGAGCAGCAGGTCATGTCCGGCCTTGTTTCTCTGTCGGCCTCCACCAACACCGAAACCTGCGGCGGCGCCGCCCCCTGCGGGGCCACCAACCAGGTTAAATTCTACGCGGCCGACACCGCGGGGAATCTTAGTTTCGCGGGGCCGTACGCGGTGCTGGCCGCCCCGGAGGCTTCGGCCGCGGACGCAGCCGCGAATTTCTCTACCGGGGCCTGGACCAGCCGCAGCACTTTTTCTTTCAACTCTTCTTTCATCCAGGCGGCCTATTACAGGTATGTCTGGGACGCTTCGCCCGCCAGGGAGTGGGTTTATACCGAGCCGCAGTGGCTCCCTTCTTCCGCAACTCTTTCTTTTCAGGCCGCGGAAGGGGCCAACTACCTGCATCTCCTGCCTTACAACGTTTTGGGTTCTTCCGGGGCTCCCCGGGACCTCGGGCCTTTCCTTTTTGAAGCCGCTTCTCCCACCGCGGCGGCTTTCTTTACCATAAGTTCTACCGGTGGCGCCCTCAGCGAAGCCCAGTTCAATGCCCTTGTGGAGGGCGTTACCGCGCAGCTTACGGTGCGCGACCTGCTCAGCGGCCTCAGCGTTTCTACCTGGGCCGCCGTATATGAGGGTTTTGAGACCGGCACCCTGCCGCTGGGTTGGGAAACCGGCGGGAATCTGCCCTGGTATACGCAATCAGGGGTTCAGTTCGCAGGTGGCCACGCCGCCAGGGCCGGGCTTTTGGCGCCTTCGCAGGTTTCCTGGCTGCAGGCGACGGTGCAGAATTTCGTCCCGGGACAGTTTTCTTTCAGACGTTATGGACAGGCCGGCGATTCCTGGTTCAGGTTCTGGATAGACGGGGCCTCCAAGGGCTACTGGTTTGCGGAAACCTCCGGCTGGGTGCAGGAAAGTTACGCGGTTTCCGCCGGGTCCCACACCTTGCTTTGGCAGTATCTTACTAATTCCAATCCCGGCCTCAATCTCCTTCTCCTGGACGATATCACTTTCCTGCGGCGACCTTCCTGGGCGGAGTACTCACTGGACGCCGGGGTTACCTGGAAACAGGCCGGGACCGTTTCCCTTACCGGCGCGGAAGGCAGTACGGAAGACCAGACCCTGAGCGCCCTGTTCACGCTGCGCGCTTCTTCCAATACCGAAACCTGCGGCGGGTCCTCTTCTTGCGGTGCCACCAACCAGGTCCGATTCTATGTTTCCGACCAGGCCGGGAACGTGAGGCAGGCGGGGCCTTTCGCCGTTATAACCTCGCCTGTTCCGCACGCTTTGGACGTGCAGTCAGGCAGGTCCACGGGCACCTGGTACAGCGTGCCCAAATTCACGTTCCAGTCTGAGTTCTTTGGCGCGGCCTATTACCGTTACGTCTGGGACACCTCCGACTCTTACGAGTGGACGTACGCCGAACCGCAGTGGGGAGCGGGGAACCTTTCACTCTCCGCGGTCACCTCCGGCGCCGGCTACTACCTGCACCTGCTGCCTTACAATGTTTCCGACAGCAGCGGGGCACCCCGGCACCTGGGGCCGTTCTTCTTCGAGGGAGACATCCCTTCCGGGTCTTCTTTCGCCACCGTCAGTTCTACCGGAGGACTTCTTTCCGAATCCCAACCCACCGCGCTTTCCGCCGGGGTCACGGTGCAGTTCACCTTGCAGGATGTTCTCTCAGGGCTGTTGGTCTCGGAGGGGGGCGCTCCTTCGGAATATCCTTTCCAGGCCGGAGGTTTCAGGATTTCATACTCCCGGGACGCGGGCGCTACCTGGTCCTCCGAAAGTACGGTAGTTTCTCATTACAGTTCGGCTATTGGCGTGCATTGCCTCACGGTTCATGACGGTAAACTCTACGCGGGGCATGGGGAGGACGACGAACTCGGGCAGGGCGACATTTTTGTGTATGACGGTTCCTCCTGGTCGTTGAGTTATGAAGGCCAGGAGGTCAGCATCCGCGCCCTGGCATCCTACGGCGGCAAACTATACGCCGCACAGTACGGCTGGGACGAGGGAGATGGGGATATCCTGGTGTTCGACGGTGGGAGCTGGTCCGTCAGCTATGACGCCGTGGTCTACGGGGGTATCGAGTCCCTGTGGGCTTTCGGCGGGAAATTATACGCCGGTACGCTAAGTTGGGATGTCCTGGGGGATATCCTGGTCTTTGACGGCGGTTCCTGGAAACTGGACTTCGCCACGGGCAAGGACGCGGTGGCCGCTTTCGCTACCTACAACGGGGAACTCTTTGCCGGGGTCGGCTACGATGACGCCAACGGGAACGGGGACATTTATGTGCGCCGAGGCAATTCCTGGGAGGGTTCCTTCGACGGCAATGAGATTTCCATCCGGGACTTCGCCGTTTACGGCGGAAAACTTTACGCCGCGCAGTACGGCTGGGATACCGGAGACGCCGTGCTTCTGGTCTATGACGGGGAGCAATGGACCCAGCATTCCACTTTTGACGTCTATGTCGGCGTAGCGAGTTTGTCCGTGTATAACGGGCGGCTTTTCGCGGGTATCGGGGACTTTTCCTGGGATCCGGACGGGGAAGTTTACTCATACGACGGCGAGGTCTGGACCAGGATCTATGACGGCGCTAAGATGGCCATAAAGGACCTGGCAGTGTATGACGGCTCCTTGTACGGCGCCGAGTACGGCTATTCGCCGGGAGAGGCTTCCGTGCTCAGACTTTCCGACCCGGTGCGGGCCTCCATTACCGGCTCCGACGGCACTACCGCCGCGCAAACGTTTTCCGCGGTTCTGGACTTGTCGCCCTCGGCGGACGGGGCCGTCTGCGCGGGTGTTGCTCCCTGCTCCGCCACCAACCAGGTAAAGTTCACCGCCACCGACAGGGCTGGCAACGTGGGGATCTACGGGCCGTACGCCGTTATAGCCGCGTCGGCGGCCAGCGCCGCGGACGCGGTAGCGGAACGTTCCACCGGCGCCTGGCACAATACCCCCGGTTTCTCGTTCCGCTCCGGTTTTGGCGGCGCGCTCTACTACCGGTACGCCTGGGATACTTCCCCTTCCCGCTCCTGGACCGGCACCGAGCCGCAATGGACGTCCACTTCCCCTGCTCTTCACGTGAGGGCCGCCGCCGAGGGCGCCGATCATTACCTCCACCTGCTGCCGTATAACTACCTGGACGGGGAAGGCCCCCCCAGGGACATCGGCCCGTTCCGGTTTGAAATGGCCGCGCCCGCGCCCTCAGGTTTTTCCAGCGTAAGTTCCACCGGGGGCTACATGTCCGAATCCCAGGAGAACGACCTGGCCGCCCAGGTGCAGGTCCGTCTTTCCCTGCAGGATATCCTCAGCGGGCTTTCGGTACTGCCCGACGCCCCGCATGGCCCGGCCGGGTTCCCGGCCGGGGGGTTCTCCGTGCGCTACTCTAACGACGCCGGCGCCACCTGGTCCGCGGGGGTGGCCTCCCTTTCCTTCGCCGGCCCGACCGAGGATATCACCGCCCTGGCCGTTTATAACGGCAAACTTTACGCCGGACAGGGTTACGACGACATGGACGATGAAGGCGACGTTTACGTGTACGACGGCAACGCCTGGGCGCTGAGCCTTAACGGGTATAAAGTGGCCATACGCTGCCTGGCCGTCTATGACGGCAAACTTTACGCGGGGCAGTACGGCTGGGAGTACGGCGACGGGCGCGTGTACGTTTTTGACGGTAATACCTGGGAGATCTCCCTGGCCCCTTCGCTTGCGATCTCCGCGCAGGACCTGGCCGTGTATAACGGCAAGCTCTACGCTGGCCTTTACGGCTGGTGGGACGATGACGAAGGGGATGTTTATGTTTTCGACGGTAAGACCTGGCGGATCAGTTTTGACGGCATCACGGACGGTATCGCCGCCTTGGCCGTATACGACGGCAAGCTTTACGCGGGCGAAGGCTATTGGGGCGACACAGGCGAGGGAGATGTGCGGGTTTTCGACGGTAATTCCTGGAAACTTTCTTTTGACGGCGGCGCCACCACTATAAATTCCCTGGCTGTTTATGACGGCAGGCTTTTCGCCGGTCAGACCGGAGCCGGCGGGGACGGGGATGTCTATGTCTACGACGGTTCTGCCTGGGTGCTTTCCCTGGATGGGGAGACCGAAGGCTTCAGTTCGCTGTGCGTTCATAACGGCCGGCTCTATGCCGGTGCCGGTTACTGGGGATCGGAAGGCGACGGGGATATGTACGCTTATGACGGTGCCTCCTGGAGACTTGAATTCGAGGGGCCGGCCGCGGCGATACGCGCCATGGCGTCTTACGGCGGCGCTCTTTATTACGGCGAAACAGGCTATGACCCCGGCGACGGCCGCGTAATGCGCCTCTTGGATAGCCCCTCGGCCGCCCTGACGGGCACGGAGGGCACGGCCTCTCCCCAGACGCTTTCGGCTTCTTTGGCGTTGAAAGTTTCCACTAACACCGAGACTTGCGGAGGAGTCTCTCCCTGCGGCGCTACCAACCAGGTGGTCTTCGCTTTTACCGACACGGCCGGTAACTCCGCTAACGCCGGCCCCTACGCCATTATTTCCGTCCCGCCGCTGAGCGCGGACGACGTTACCCCTTTGCGTTCCACCGGGGTCTGGTACCATACTTCCACTTTCGGCTTTACCTCCGCTCAGGTCAACGCCGCTTATTATCGCTATGCCTGGATAGACTCACCTTCTTACGCTTGGACCTATTCCGAGCCGGTCTGGTCCACTCCGGATATGGATTTGAGCGCTTTGTCTTCCGCCGCTACCTGGTATCTTCACCTCCTGCCCTATAATTCCGGCGGTACTTTTGGCGCTTCACGCGTCATAGGGCCTTTCCTTTATGACGGCGTGGCGCCGTCCCCGTCCTTCTTCCATACCTATAACTCCACCGGCGGGGTAATAGCCGAGCCCGGCTTTAATAACCTTACCTCCGCGGTTACCGCCCAGCTCTCCGTCTGGGAAGGCCTCAGCGGGCTGTCGTTGCGCTTCTATGAACCCGGACAGGACGTGTTTTCCGCCGCTGCCAGGAGCTTTGAGGAGGGGACTCTGCCGGCGCAGATGGTTACCGGGGGGAACGCTCCCTGGTATGTCGTATCCGGCACCGCGGCGGCCGGAACCTATTCGGCCCGCAGCGGCGACATAACGGAAGGCGGCCAATCCTACATGTACTTCTCCGCGGATACAACGGAGGGGGAGATCTTCTATTACCGGCTTATTGATACCGAGAGCCGCTACGATAACCTGCGTTTCAGTATAGACGGCGTAGAGGTTTCCTCCCGTTCCGGCGGCTTGCCTTGGGCGAAAGAGAGTTTTCCCGTCAGCGCAGGGCGGCATACCTTCATGTGGGTTTACGTTAAAGACCTCTGGGATACCGAGCTGTCGGACACGGTATGGGTGGACCAGATAGAACTCCCTTCAACGGCCACCGTGCAGGTGCAGTATTCCACCAGTGCCGGCAACAACTGGCTGCCGGTGCAATCCACGGTGCCGGCCGCTTCGCCCTACCTGTCGCTTACCGGCTTCGACGGCACCTTGTCCACCCAGACCTTCAAGGTCTATAACATGCAATTGGCGCCTTCCACCAGCGCCGTGGTCTGCGCGGGGGCCTCCCCCTGCGACGCCACCAACCAGGTGCGGTTCTTCCTTGGCGACCACGCGGGAAATTTGATGACGGCCGGTCCTTATTCGGTGCTGGTCGACACCGCCCCCACTCAGCCGGTTTCGGACCTTTCAACCGCGGCCGTTTATCACACCTCCGCTACCATACGCTGGACGGCCCCGCTGGATATCGGCCCCGGCATCTTGGGCGTCACTACCGGCTGGTACCGCGTGGACTACGCCACGTACAGCGGGTACGCCTTCTCTTCCTCCACTTTCAAAGTGGAGATAGCCACCCTGGCGGTCATAGGCTCCACACAGGCCTTCAACATCTCAGGACTTTGGCCGCATACTACCTATTATGCTATGGTTTATCCCGGTGACCGGGCCTATAATTTCACGGCTTCTTCCAGCCTTCTCGTGATCGCGCCGCTGGTTCCCAGCACTTATTGCGGCTTGAAAATGTACGACGGGGTGGAGACCGTTTCTCTGGGCTGCGAGCCGGAGGGGACGTTGAATTCGGACCTGCGTATTTCCAGGCATGGGGTTACTTTTGGAGTCATAATGGTGGATGTCGCCGATCCGGCGGCTTCCAGGATAAAAATGCAGACCCCGGAAGGGGTGAAAGCGGTGAGGAAATATTGACCACCCGCTGAATTGCCGGAGGAGATTATGAAAACCCTGACGATGGCTTTATTCCTATTGTTGCCTTGCGCGCCTCTGGCCGCCCAAGGTCAGGCCAGATCTTCCGCGGGCGCTGAGAAGGACCCCGTGCGTCTCAAAGCCTTGCGTGATTCCGCCAAACCCGTGATACAGCTCGCGCGCAAGCATTCCGGGGACTTGGCCGCGCTCAAGAGAGCCCATGCCGCGGCAAGAAAGCAGTTGAGAGCGCAGTTCTCCGGAAACGGGCAGGACTCCGAGAAGGGGCGTAAGGCGCTGTCGAGCCTGGGCAAATTACAGCGCGACGAGTGGCGCAAGGCGGTTGAGACCAGGCGGACCGAGCGTATCAAACTGGAAAAGAAAAATCCGGCCGCCGCCAAGGCTTTTCGTGAACTGGTGTCGCTCAACGTGCCTTTGGAGGAACCGGCTAATTAGGCCCTGTCCATGTCCCAACGCGGAAGATCACATTTTTACGCCGGAGCGGCTATCGCGGTTCTTCTGGCCCTGCTGATGGCCTATGCCAAGCGGCGCGGCGCGCCCAAGCCGCCGTCCCCGGACCTTGCCTTGCCCGCGGCGCCCGCCCCCGCGGAGGCGGTGCGGTCCCTGTTGGGGTTCAAGCCGGAGGAGAAGACGCCAGGCCCTTTCGCCGGTCCTGATGCTGAAAAATTGTACAACGATCCCTCACAGAAGGGCCCGCCCAAAAAGTCCACCGAAACTCCAAAGATAGATTACGCCGCCACCCTGCGAGGGTTCGCCGAAGGCGGCAACGTGCCGGCGCAGAACCTGCTGGGAGAGTCCTACCTGACCGGCAGCGGGGTCAAGCAGGATTTCGCCGAGGCCTTTAAGTGGTTCAAGAAGTCGGCGGACCAGGGCAACCTGCCCGCGCTTTTCCGGTTGGGAGCCCTGTATTACACCGGCACGGGGACGCGGAAGGACCTGGCCGCGTCCCTGGATTGCCTGCGCAGGGCGGCCGACGGGGGCTACGCGCCGGCCCAGGCCGCTTTGGGCGCCAAGTATTTTTCCGGGGAGGACGTGGCCAAGGACCAGGCGCTGGGATTGGAGTGGGTCAAGAAGTCCGCCCTGGGCGGCCACGAACCTTCACAGTTCCAACTGGGCGTCATGTACTATTACGGCAGGGAGGCCGCCGTGGATAAGCCGGAGGCCCTGAAATGGTTCCGGCTCTCGGCCGCCGCCGGCAATTCCCAGGCCCAGTTCAACGCCGGGCTGATGCTGGCCAAGGGCGACGGCGTTCCCCGGGATTATCCCGAGGCCCTCAAGTGGCTCACGCTGGCTTCCGGCGCCGCCGCCTCGCCCCTTAAGGACGACGCCGCCCGCGCCGCCGCGGCGCTGGCCGGCGCCCTTTCTCCCGAGGCAGTCGCGGCCGCCCGGGCCGAGGCAGAAAAATTGAGGGGGAAACTTTCCGCCGCTCCCGCCGCGGCTTTCCCGGGTTCCCGCAAAAAGTAGCCGGTTCCGCCTCCGTCCCTCTTGTTGTATAATTGAAAATACAAGAGCGGTTTTCTTTAAACTACTATGAACATACTTCTCGCCGAAGACGACCCCGCGATGCGGCTGCTGCTTGAGGATTTTCTCGCCGGGCTCGGTCACGCCGTGCGTTCGGCAGAGAACGGCAACGGGCTGGTAAAGCAGGCCCTGGAGGCCAGGCCGGACCTCATCATAACGGACCTGCAGATGCCGGAAATGTCCGGGGATTCCATGATAGCCATGCTGGACCTGTACCCGGGCCTGGCGGGCATCCCGGTAATAGTGATAACCGGGGCCGCCCACGGCGAGCTGGCCGACATGGGCATCTCCCCGGAGATCCCGGTGTTCAGGAAGCCGCTGGACCTTGAAAAGGTGGCGGCCGAGGTGGGCAGGATCGCCGGGCGGGACCGGTAAAAGGGCGCGCACGAACATGAAAAAAATACTTGCTGCCGACGACGACCAGGCCATGGTGGATTATTACAAGGCCCTGCTTTCAGAGGCCGGTTACGAGGTGCTGGCGGCCGCCGACGCCACCGCGGCGCTCATCCAGTACCGCGACGAGAAGCCCGACCTGGTCATCCTCGACATGCAGATGCCCGGCGGCGGGGGGGCGCAGGTCTTCGACGTGACCCGCGACGTGCTGAAGGCGGGGGTGCCGGTGATCTTCGTCACGGGCCTGCCGGAGCGCGCGGAAAACTTCGCGAAGTCCTATCCCAAGGTGCGGGTCTTCAGGAAGCCGGTAAAGTCAGAAGAATTGCTGGCCTGCGTGGCTTCTTTTCTGGGCGCTTGACGCGGCCCAACCGCGCCGCCTGGCCGTTTTGCGGCCGGAGCTCAAAAGATACCCTCCTGAAGAGATCCTCGCCAAGCTGCAGGCCGTGATGGGCGCCCGCCAGGGCCTCTTTTTTTCTCATTTCCGTAACAATTATTTCGGGATTTCTTCGGGATTGGACGGCGAATAACCCGTACACTATAGATATAGATCTATGGCGAACGGGAACACCAGCTGGCTAGTCGGAACCGTCGCGGCGCTGCTCTTCTGCGCCGGCGGTTTTTTTGCCGTTCCCGCCGCGGCCGGCGACCCCGGCGCCGCCGCCGGCACCTTCCTCAAGTTCGCCCCCGGGCCCCGCGGCACCGGCATGGGCGAGGCCTACACCGCCGTCACCGAAGACGCCTACGCCGCCTGGTGGAACCCCGCCGGGCTGGCCTTCGTGGAGCGCCCCGAAGTGGGCGCCACCTACAACGCCTCCATGGAATCGGTCAGCCACCAGTACGTTTCCGTGGCTTACCCGCTGCGCTATGGTTCCACCCTGGGCTTCAACATCACCCGCCTGAGCGTGGCCCCCTTCCAGGGCTACGACGCGGCGGGCTGGAAGACCCGCTCCGTGGACGCCGCCGATACCGCCGTCGGCGCCGCTTATGGCTGGACCGTGTTCAAGGACGAGATAGAGCGCCCTGTGTTTAATTTGGGGGCCAACTTTAAAGCGATAAATTCCCGCTTGGACAACGTTTCCGCGACCGGTTTCGGGCTGGACCTGGGCGCTGTATACGTGCTTCGCCCGGCCAAATACTGGATGAAGAAGGTCCCTGCCCAGGAGTTCAGGTTCGCGGCCGCCATCCGCAACATAGGTACCGGCCTGCAATACGACTCGGTCTCCTTTCCCTTGCCCCTGTCCGCCACGCTTGGCGCGGCCTGGATGTCCCACCCGTGGGGCGCGCACAGCCTGACGTTGTCCGCGGACCAGACAGTGGCCAATGATGAGAAGTATACCCTGGGGCTCGGGGCCGAATATTTCATGTTCCAGTTACTCTCTTTCCGTGCCGGTTATCGCACCGGCCAGGAAGTAGGTTCCGGGATAAGGGCCGGGTTCGGCTTCCGCCTGGCGTTCATGGACCTGGACTATTCCATGTCCCCTTTCGGCGACCTGGGCAGTATGCATAAGTTCGGGCTCACCATGCGCTTCGGCGAAGCCAAACCTCTGAAGGCCGCCCCTGAAAAGACCGCCCGCGTGAGTTCCGGTAAACTGGTCGCTCCCAAGGAGCGCATCGAAAAACTGGAAGGCTACGCCGCCGACTACCTGGAACTGGCCCGCAAGGACCTGGCCGCCATCCGCTACGTGTCCGCTCTGGGAAATATCCAGAAGGCCTTCAACCTGGAGCCTTCCCTTAAGGACGGTCCTTGGGGGGACCGCGCCAGCCGCCTCACGGTTATTTCCGAAGGCCTGCGTCTGAAAGATACCCCGGTGCGCGAAAAGGCCATGCAGAAGGATACCGAGCAGGCCAAGATAGCGGTGGAGGCCGTGTCGGCCTATCTGGAGGCCCGTGAGATGAAGGCTTTCCTTCTGGCTCACGCGGCTCTGGGTACCAATGTTCGCGGGGACAGCGTATTCGAAACCCTCCTGAACCTCATGGGAGAACTTACGCATAATACCGTGCGCCGCGACGAGATCCTGCCCCGCCAGGCCCTCGTGAAGGAAAAGCTCAAGAAGGCCGCGCGCAACTTCTATATCCAGCAGTTCGACCAGGCGGGCCGCGAGTGTGAAGAAGTCACGCTTATAGACGAACAGAACCCGATGGGCTGGACCAGGCTGGGCTCGGCGTACTATATGATGGGCGACATGGAAAAGGCGAAGAAAGCCTATCAGAAGGCCCTTGAACTCCGTCCCGGCGATCCGGTGGTTAGACAGTTCATGGCCGCGCAGGGCTGGGAGTAAGGCTCCTATGGAATTCGCGCTCGTTATAATCCTGCCTATGTTCCTGTTGATGGCCGGGTCCGGCATTCTGGTCGTTTCCCAGGTGTCGAGTTTCCTGCAGTCGAGTTCTCTCAACCAGCGGCAGCGTTTCGCCAACATGGTCATCCAGCAGTATATGATCCAGATCGCCATGGCCCAGAGCCAGCTCTACCAGCGCTCCAGGCAGCTGGAGGCCCTTTCCAACAAGTTGGCCCTCTCCAACCAGGAACTGGCCGGCCTCAACGAGATGAAGTCCAAGTTCCTTTCCATGGTGGTGCACGACGTGCGCACACCCCTGGCGTCCATCCGCGGCTTCAGCGAGATGCTCATCAAGAAGGTCCCCGGGGAGCGGGAGGCCGCTTACCTCAGGAACATCGTCTCTTCCACGGACCAGCTGGGCCGCCTCATCGCCGACCTTACCGACCTGGCCATGATAGAGGCGGGAAAACTGAAGATGGAGAAGGCGGTCTTCGATTCCGCCGAATTGGCCCGGGACATCCTGCCGGCCCTCAGCATAAACGCCCAGAAGAAGGGCGTGGAACTGGCGGCGGGGGAACTCACCGACGGGTTCCCCATAAACGGCGACAAGTTCCGCCTCAGCCAGGTGCTCATGAACCTGCTCAACAACGCCATCAAGTTCACCCCGGTGGGCCGCCGCGTGGAACTCACCATGCGCCGCGAAGGCCGCGGCATAGGCGTGTACGTGAAGGACTCCGGCATAGGCATCCACCCCAGCGAGACCAAGAAGATCTTCGAGAAGTTCTACCAGGCCAAATACCAGAAGGACGAGAAACTGCGCAAGCAGGGCTGGGGCCTGGGCCTGTCCATCGCCACGGAGATCATCCGCTCCCACAAAGGGGAAATAGGGGCCACCAGCCCCGGCCTGGGCAAAGGTTCCACTTTCTATTTCAAGGTGCCGGCCGATTGCTGACCATCGCCCGTAACATGGATATAACTTTTCTGAAACACGGTTAGTTTATAATTATAAAGGCGGTTCCATATGGTATGGGACCCCGTAAGGAATCAGGACACCTATGGACTTTGGCACAATAGTAGGGCTCGTGGCGTTCGCCGCCTTCATCTTTTACGGCTCCGTGAGCGGGCAGTTCTCCGCGTCGCTCGTCGACGCGCACGCCGTTTTCGTGGTGCTGGGCGGCACGCTGGTGGCGATGCTCATCAACACCCCGTTCCGTTACCTCGTGAAGGCCGTCACCCAACTGCGCTTCCTCATGTTCAACGACGAAAGCGTGGACATGCGCCGCGCGGTGCCGCTGCTGACCGCCCTGGCCGAAGATTGCCGCGGGCGCGGCCTGGCGGCCCTCAAAGAGGCCGACCCGCTCTTCGCCAACGGCTTCCTGGCCCGGGTCTCCTCCGCCGCGCTGGAGTATAACGATTACAATTTTGTGAAGCACGTGATAGAGCAGGAGATAAACCAGGCCGCCGACGAGACCAACGAGGTGGCCAACGTCTACCGCACCCTCGGGGTACTCTCTCCCATGTTCGGCCTGCTCGGCACGCTCATAGGCATCATCGGGGTGCTCAAGCAGCTCTCCGATCCGGAATCCGTGGGTTCCGCCATGGCCGTGGCCATCTCCTCCGCTTTCTTCGGCATCTTCCTGGCCAACATGATCTGCGTGCCCATAGCCGGCAAGATCCGGGCCCGGATCTGGCTGCAGGTCCGTCTCAAGTCCATGATCCTCGACGGCATCCTGGAGATCATGAAGGGCAGCATCCCCATGGTGGTGGAGCGCAGGTTGCAGTCGTATATGGAATGATATTTATGATGAAGACGCGGCGCGGGATAAATGCGGCGTTCGCGGCGGCCCTGGCGGCCGGCGCGCTCTGCTCTTTTGCCGCGGCCGCCGCCGCCCAGACCCTGCCGCTCGACGACAAGGCCCGCTACGAGAAGGCGCTGGAACAGAAGGTGGACGACGTGCTGCTGCAGCTGCTCGGCCCCAACCAGGCCAAGGTGGTGGTGCAGGCTACCATGGACTTCACCCGCACCGAAAAGGTAGACGTCGCTTCAGGAGTAAGGCAGAAAGAGGATAAAAGCGGGCTCTTCAAGTGGCAGACCGCCACAGCGGAAGCCGGTCAGCCGCTCAACGAGTATCTCCTGCCGGGATTCCCGGTTATGGAGCCCGGAGAGGGTGGTGGGGGGACCGATGGCAACAAGTCCTATCAGAAGCAGACGTCTTTCCCGGCTTCTTTCATAAAGAAACTCGTGGTGACCGTTATCGTCAACAAGACCCTTCCCGACGCGGAGTCGCAGAATGTCCGCACGGTGGTCTCCGAGGTGCTCAGCCTCGACGCCCAGCGCGGCGACGAACTTTCCGTCATCCGCACCCCATTCGCCCCCGTCTGGCGCACCATCTGGTACACTCCGGAAGCCGTCAGCCTGGTCTTCAAGTACGGCATCCTTTCCCTTATAGGCATCATAGGCATGATAGTGGTGGCGGTGGGCTTCCTCAAGCTGGCCGGCGCCATGAACACCATGGCCAAGGCCCAGCAGAGCCACCAGATCACCATGGACATGGCCAAGCAGGGCCTGGGCGGCCCCGGTCTGCCCGGCCTCCCCGGGGCAGCTGGGGGAGAAGCCGCCGCCGCCGGCGAGAAGAAGGACGGCGAAAAAGCAGGGGAAGGCGGCGAGGACGCCGAAAAGGCCCTTTTCAATATCAAGCCCGAGCACGTGGATTTCCTGGTGAAGCTGATGAGCGGAGAGGACCCCGCCAACGTCGCGCTGGTGGCGGCACATCTTTCCGAGGACGTTAAGAGCGAGTTCCTCCGCCGCCTGCCGGCCGATTTTTCCGCCGAAGTGGTGGCTAACATAGCGCAGATGCGTTTTGTGGAGCCGGAGGTCATAGCCACCATCCGCGAGGAGCTGGAAAAGCGCCTGGCCGGGGCTTTCGGCGGCGTGAATAAGGCCGTGGCCGCCATGGGGAAGGTCAGCCTCAGGGCCAAGAAGGAAATGCTGGCCAGCCTGGAGTTGCGCCACCCGGACCTGGCCCGCGAGGTGAGGCCCCGCATCTTCCTCGCCGACGATCTGCTGAAACTGACCGACAAGGATATGTCCCTGCTGGCTACTTCCGTGAAACTGGAAGACTGGGCCCTGGCCCTCTGGGAACTCCCCGGGGAGATGCGGCCAAAGCTCAAGGCGCAGCTGGCCGATAAATCCTGGGCCATGCTGGAGCAGACCATGAAGTACGGCTCGCCTTCCGCCGAGAAGAAGGAGGCGGCCGTGGAGGGCATAGTGACCGCCGCGCTCAAACTGATGGACGAGGGCCGCATGGCCAACCCGCTGCGCGCCGAGGGCGACGCGCTGCCCGCCGAGGCCGCGCCCCGGCCGGCTTACACCGTGCCGCTGCCTCCTCCGCCCCCGGCCCCCCAAGGGGGTAACGCATGAGCTTCGGCCCCTCGGGAGGAACTCCCCGGAAAGATTCCATTTTTTCCTCCATAGCCCCGGCCCAGCCAGCGCCGGCCCCGGCTCCCGCCGCGGCGCCGCGCCCGGCCATGGACGCCGAGGGCCTCGCCGCCCTCAAACAGAAGATAGACGTGATGGAAAAGAACATTGTGGCCCAGTTGGAGAAGAAACTGTCCGACCAGGCCAAGGCCCCCGCCGGGGCGCCGCCTCCTCCCGCTCCGGCCGCGCCGCCGGTCCCCGACATGTTCTTCCGCAAGATGGAGGACCTGGAACGCCGCCTCGCCGATTTCGGGCAGGCCGCCGCCGTGTCCGCTTCCCAGCTGCGCAACATCGAGGAGTCCAAGATCAGCGCCCGCCGCGAGATCGAGGACCTGTTGAAGGCCGTGCGCGACCAGCAGAAATACTCCGAGATGGACCGCCAGATGCACGACCAGCTGGAGAAAGCCTGGACGCGCGCCGAAGAGCTCGAAAAGAAGCTGATGGATTTCTACTCCTCCGTCATCGCCATGGAGGCCAAGCGCCGCGACGACGCCGCGGCCTCTTCGGACAAGTCCGTGGCCGCCCTGGAGGCGCTCACCGCTCGGTTGGCCGCGCTGGAGCAGCGCCTGGCCGCGTCCCCCATTGAACAGCTCGCCGGGGACATGCGCCGCGCCCAGGAGGAGTTCATGGCCCGGGCCGCGCGGGAGTCCTCCGCCATGCTGGCCGCCCAGGAAGCCGCCGCCCGCGACACCCTGGCGGGCTTCCGCGACGCTTCCGCGTCGCTGCGGGACTTCTTCGATAATAATTTCAGGCGCGAACTTAACGGCCTCTCCGAGCGCGTGGCCGGCGAGACCGCCGCCCTCCGCCGCGAACTGGCCGCTTCCCTGCAGGAGTCCCGCGACCTCCTGCGCGAACAGGGCGCCGCGGCCGCCGCCCGGACCGACGAGTTCGGCAAGGTGCTGGAGGCGTCCCGGCTTAAGTCCGAGGCCGCCGAGGCCGCGTTGGAAGTCTCCGCCCGCCGCCAGGCGCTGGCCCTGGAGGAATTCGCCCGCCGGCTGGACGCCGACCTGCGCGCCGTCAGCTCCGAATACCTGGCGGCCGCCAAGAAGGAGAACGACGAGCGCTTCGCCCGGTTCGGCGCCAAGTACGCCGACGCCCTCCTGTCCGTGACTTTCGTCGAGAATTTCCGCGCCGCTATCACCGCTTCCATTGACAGGCTGCAGGCCCATGAGGCCCGGATGACGGAATTCCTGTCGCATGTTTCTCCGGTGCAGCTGGAGCGCCTGATGGGGGTTTCCGGCGAGGTGGTGCGCGAGCAGTTCGAGGCCATGGGGAACGCGACCGGCGAGCTTAAGGAAGACCTGGCCCGCCTGCGCGACATCAAGCGCGGCATAGAACAGAAGGTCCGCGACATCTTCGGAGAAAGCTAATGGGTGTTTACCGCAGCCGCCGCGACGAGTTGGAGAACCATCTTAACAGGGGCGCCCTCTGGGCCGTCACCTACGGCGACCTCATGAGCTACCTCATGATCTTTTTCCTGGTGCTCTTCTCTTTCTCCATCGCCAAGACCGACAAGGCCAAAAGCCGCAAGTACGAGGAATCCCTCGCCAACATCCAGCGCGCGTTCGGCGGCAAGGCCGACGTGCAGCGGCTGGAGCGCGCCATGGCCAAGGAGCAGGAGGAGGCCGCCGGCGAGAAGCTCAAGGAGTCCGTCTCGTCGAGCCTGGTGCAGGTGGAGCAGACCGAGAAAAAGATCAAGCTGGTGCTCACCGAAGGCGTTCTCTTCAGCTCCGGCCGCGCCGACCTGCAGGACCGGGCCAAGGAAGTGCTGAAACCCATTGTGGATGAACTGAAGAAACTCCCCAACGAGGTGGTGGTGGAAGGGCATACCGACAACGTGCCCATCCGCAGCGGGCGGTACTCCACCAACTGGGAACTTTCCATGGCGCGCGCTTACAGCGTCATCAGTTATTTCGAGGAATTGGGCATGGACAAGAAGCGCCTGGCCGGCATCGGCTACGGCGAGAACCGCCCCGTGGCCGAGAACACCACCTTCGACGGCCGCGCCAGGAACCGCCGCATAGAGATCTCCCTGATGAAGACCAATTAGGAAGGCCGCCGCCTTCCCGAAGCGACCGGGCCGACGAGTGTCGGCCTATTCGTTATTGTGGGGGGAATGCTCCGCCAGGAAGTCCCGGTCGCCCAGCACCGCGTCGCGGTTCTTGGCGAAGGGGCGCCAGAGTTTGCCGGGCACCTCTTCGGCCATGAAAGCCCTGTAGGCCTCCAGCGCGGCCGCGGGGTCGGCGGCGAAAGTGTCGAGCACCAGGCCCTTGTCCGCTATGCCTTCGGCGCCCAGGTAGCGGGCGGCGCTGGACCATTTGTAATCCTCGGGTCTGGCGGCCAGGCCTTCTTTCACCGGCGCCAGGTGCAGGAACCTGGCCAGCGCGGCGGAGTATTTCTCCGGCTGCAGCAGTTTGTATTTGCAGCGCGACGTGTCCGGCTTGAACTCCCGCATGGCCTGGCGCAGGTCCTTGCCCGGCGTCACGAAATAGAGCAGCGCCCTGTCCGGCAGCAGCGCGTAAGCCGGCAACTGGAGGCCCAGGCCGGCCTTGAGCCGCGCCAGGGCTTCCAGGTAGGCGTCCCGGGCGGCGGCGTCAGGGAGGGGGGAATTGTCGGTGACCAGGCAATGCGCGTTGTTGAAGAACATGCCACCATTGTAGCACATGGGGGGGCTCCGCAAAAGGCGGAGGTAGTTTTGTATAATTAACTTTGATTTTTATAAAGGACGTATAAGCGATGACCACCACTAACAAGGATTACTCCAAGACCGTCTTCCTGCCCAACACCTCTTTCTCCATGCGCGGGGACCTGACCAAGAAGGAGCCCGGCCTGCTCGAGGCCTGGACTAAGATGGACCTGTACGGCAAGATGACCAGGAAGCGCGCCGCCGCCAAGCCTTTCGTCCTGCACGACGGGCCGCCCTACGCCAACGGCCCCATCCACATCGGCACCGCCCTCAATAAGATCTTGAAGGACATGGTGGTGAAATCCCACGCCCTCCTGGGTTTCCACACGCCCTACGTGCCCGGCTGGGACTGCCACGGCCTGCCTATCGAACAGGCCCTCCTGAAAGAGATGAAGATGGGCAAGCGCCACATCGACGACATCCCCGCTTTCCGCCGCAAGGCCCGCGACTTCGCCAACCGTTTCCTGGACATCCAGCGCGAGGGCTTCAAGCGCCTGGGCGTGCTGGGCGACTGGGCCCACCCTTACATCACCATGTCCAAGGAGTACGAGGGCACCGTGATAAAGGCCTTCCGCGAGCTGCTGGAGAAAGGCCACATCCACCGCGACAAGAAGACCATCTACTGGTGCGTCTCCTGCGAGACCGCCCTGGCCGACGCCGAGGTGGAATACGCCAATAAGAATTCCCCGTCCATCTACGTGCGCTTCCCGCTGGAAACCCTGCCCGAAGAGCTCGCCGCCGTGGGCAAGAACCGCTCTTCCATAGTGATCTGGACCACCACCCCCTGGACGCTGCCGTCCAACATGGCCGCCGCCGTGTCGAAGGAGGAGGACTACCGCGTGCTCGAGACCGGCGGGCAGTTCCTGCTGGTGGCCGACAAACTCTCCGACGCCTTCCTGGCCGCGTCCGGCCTGGAAGCCGCCAAGGGCGCGCTCATCCCCGGCGAGAAACTGGTGGGCCTGAAGTACAACCATTGCCTCGCGCCGCACCTGCCCGAGAGCCGCCGCTTTACCCGCCCGGTGATAGCCACCGACTTCGTGGACATGACCACCGGTACCGGCGTGGTGCACATAGCCCCCGGCCACGGCGAGGAAGACTTCCACGCCGGCAAGAAGCACGGCCTGGACATCTTCTGCCCCGTCAAGGCGGACGGCACTTTCAACGCCGACGCCGGCGTTTTCGAAGGCATGAAGGTCTTCGAATCCAACGAGAAAGTGGTGGAGACGCTCAAGGCCGACGGCCTGCTGCTCGGCCACAAGAAGATAGAACACAGCTACCCGCACTGCTGGCGCTGCAAGCAGCCGGTGATCTTCCGCGCCACCGAGCAGTGGTTCCTCAAGGTGGACCTGGACGGCCTGCGCGCCAAGCTGCAGAAGGCCGCCGACGGCGTGCGCTGGCTGCCCGCCGCCGGGCACGAGCGCATGGCCGGCATGCTCAAGACCCGCCCCGACTGGTGCCTGTCGCGCCAGCGCTACTGGGGCACCCCCATCATTGCCGTGTACTGCAAGGAGTGCGGCAAGGTGCACGAGGATAACGCTTTCCTGAGGGCCATGGAAGAGCGCGTCTTCAAGGAAGGCAGCGATTTCTGGTTCTCCGAGCCCGTGGAAAAACTGATGGCCCCCGGCGCAAAATGCGCCTGCGGCGGCACCTCCTTCGCCAAGGAGAAGGACATCATGGACGTGTGGCTGGACTCGGGCGTTTCCTGGTACGCCGTGCTGGAAGGCGGCATGCTCGGCCCCGGCAAGTTCTTCCCGGCCGACGTGTATCTTGAAGGCAGCGACCAGCACCGCGGCTGGTTCCAGACCTCGCTCATCCCGGCGGTGGCCCTGCGCGGCGAGCCGCCTTTCAAGACCGTGCTCACCCACGGCATGGTGCTCGACGGCAACGGCCGCGCCATGCACAAGTCCGCCGGCAACGCCATGGACCCGCAGGACATCATCTCCAAGTACGGCGCCGAGATCCTGCGCCTGTGGGTGGCCCTCTGCGACTACTCGGAGGACGTGCGCATTTCCGAGAAGATCCTGGGCGGCGCCATAGACACCTACCGCAAGATCCGCAACACCCTGCGCTACCTGCTGGGCAACCTCTCCGACTTCAAGCCGGCACAGCACAGGGTGGCCGACGAGAAACTGCTGGAGACGGACCGCTATATGCGCGCCCGCCTGGCCGTTACCGTGGCCGCCGTGGAGAAGCATTACGCCGGGTTCCAGTTCCGCCAGGCCATCCGGGCCGTGGCGGACTTCTGCATCCTGGACCTCTCCGCCTTCTACCTGGACTCGCTCAAGGACCGCCTCTACACCTTCAGCCCCGACTCGCCCGAGCGCCGCTCGGCCCAGACCGTGCTGCACGACATCCTGCTCGCCGTCATCAAGATGATGGCCCCGGTGCTGAGCTTCACCTCGGAAGAGGCCTGGCTCACCGCCAGGGCCGAGATAGACCCAGCGCTGGAAGAGAGCGTGTTCCTCTCCGACTATCCCCGGTTCCCCGAGGCCTGGGCCGACGCGGCCCTGCTGGCGCGCTGGGAAAAGATCATGAAGGTGCGCGAGAAGATAACCGCCGAGATCGAAAAGGTCCGGCAGGAAAAGATAGTGGGTTCCTCGCTGGAGGCCGTGATAACCCTGAAGGCCTCTTCCGAAGAGGAGCTCGCTTTCCTGCGCACCGTGCCCGACGCCCTCTGGGCCCAGGTGGCCATAGTTTCCGAGGCGAAGACCGAGCTGGACAAGTCCGCCGGCGAGCTGCGCGTGGCCGTTATGCGCACCGAGGGCTGCAAGTGCCCCCGCTGCTGGCAGTGGCGCAAGGACATAGGCGCCGATCCGCGCCACGCCGAGGTCTGCGGCCGCTGCGCCTCGGCCCTGGAGGCGGCCCAGGCTTGATGAGCAAGCTCACCAGCCCGGCCATAGTGCTGGCCGTCTTCCTGCTGGACCGCCTTACCAAGGCGGCGGCCGTGGACCGGCTTTACATGAAGTCGGTGCAGGTGCTGCCGTTCTTCCGCCTGACCTGGGCGGAGAACACCGGCGTCTCCTTCGGGCTCTTTACGAACAACAACCTCTTTTTCCTCGTCTTCAGCGCGCTGCTGGTCTGCGCCCTGCTGCTCTTCCGGCGCCGCCTGCAGGCGCACGGCCGGGCCGCGGCCGTGGGACTGGCGCTGGTGCTGGGCGGGGCGCTGGGCAACCTGTACGACCGCATCGCTTACGGTTTCGTAGTGGACTTCCTGGACTTCTCCTTCTTCCCGGCCGTTTTCAACGCCGCGGACAGCGCCATTACCGTGGGCGCGCTGCTGCTGGCCTGGGGCATGAGGGAACGGTCCGAAACAAGGAAAACATGAAGAAAACACTGTTCCTGTTCGCCGCGGTGGCGGCCCTGGGCGGCTGCAACCGCTCGCCGGAGTTCTACTTCAAGCGGGCCAACGCGCTGCTGGCCTCCGGGCGCGAATCGGCCGCCCTCGAAAATTACAACAAGGCGCTGCTGCTCAAGAAGAACTTCCCCGAAGCCCTCACCGCCCGCGGCATGCTCTTCGAGCGCCAGGGCGACCGGCAGAAAGCCGGCCTGGATTACCGCAAGGCCCTCGAGACCGACAAGGCTTACCTGCCCGCCTACAACAACCTCGCCGCCATGCTCATGGACGGGGGGAATTACCAGGAGGCCGAGCGGCTGCTCACCTCGGCCCTGGAAGTGAAGCCGGACTACGCCTACGCCATGCTCAACCGCGGCCTCTCGCGCTACAAGCTGGGCGACTGCGCTGGCGCCACCGCCGACCTTTCTCTCGCCCTGGCGGCCAATCCCAGGTTCGAACTGGCCTATTACCACCGCGCCCTCTGCGCGCGCCGGGCCGGCAACACCCCCGCCGCCATGAACGACCTGGACGCCGTGCTGGCCCTCAACCCCGCCGCCGCGCTGGCCTGGTTCGAGCGCGGCAAGGCGCTGTATTCTTTCAAGGACTATCCCGGCGCCGCCGGGGAGTTCCTCAAGGCGCAGCAGCTCAACGCCGCGGACCCCTCTTTCGCCTTCTGGCGCGCGCAGGCCCTCTACCGCGCCGTGGAGCTCCGTCCCGATTCCCACCAGGCCGAGTGCCTGCTGGGAGATATCTACGGAACCATGAAGGACCTCAAGGCCGCCGAAGAACATTATCTTAAGGCCGCCCAACTGGCCCCGCAGTACGCCTCGGTGTACAAGGCCCGCCTGGCCGCCCTGAGCGCCCCCGTAAAGCGCCGCCCCGCCGCCCGCAAAAGGAGCTGACATGTCAGAAGACCAGAACCTGCCCGAGTGGCGCAAAAAATTCCTCGCCACCCGGATGACCTTCGAGAGCATCCTGTTCGAACGGGAGCTCCTGGTCCCGCAGAAAGAGAAATTTTCCACCGGCCTGCTCTGGCTGGGGGGGATCTGGCTGCTGCACGCGCTGCTGCTGGCCCAGTGGGCCCTGCGCCGCGGCTACTTCTTCACCCAGGCCGACGCCGTTAGCTTCAACGCCGTGCTGCATTACGCTTCCTACCTGCAGACCCAGGGCTTATGGGCGCTCGTAAAGCCGGAGTTCTCGGGCCTGTCGCTCAACCCGCCGCTGTACTACCTGGCCTATGTGCCGGTGCTCAAATACCTGACCTCGGACCTCAACCTGGCGCTCATCGCGGTCAACTCCTTCTTCCTGCTGGTCATCGCCCTGTCCGTCTTCCTCGCCGTGCGCAAGAGCCGCCCCAACAGCTCCGGCTGGCTGGGCGCCGCCTTCGCGCTGGCCCTGCCTTTTGTGCAGGAGGCGGCCCGCCGCCCCTCGCCGGAACTGGCGCTCCTGGCCATGGTGGCGGCCATGTACTCCTGCTACATCCGCTCCGACGAGTTCGAACACGCCAAGTGGACCTTCGCCTTCGCGCTCTGCGCCAGCCTCGGGTTCTACTCGCATCAGTTCTTCTGGCTGTATTTCCTGCCGCTGCTGCCGTTCATCGGCGCCGGTTTCGCCAGCCCCTACTCGCGCGACGAGCTCTTCAAAGGCATGTTCCCGGGCGTGGTGCTGAACCTGCCCTGGTACCTCTTCCTCGCCGCGGCCGTCGCCGCCGGCTTCGTGCCGCTGTGGGGAGCCTACAACGGCTTCTGGCATTACTTCAAACTGGGCGCGGCCTCGGCCGGCCTGCCGCTGTTCACCCTGGGCGCCGCGGCGCTCGCCTGGATGTATTTCGCCGTGTTCATGCCTTACGACAAGAACAAGGTGGTGGCCGCCTGGTTCTGGGCCCCGTACCTGCTGCTCACCTGGGCGGTGCGCGGCTCGCGCCCCGAACTGCTCTACCCCGCCCTGCTGCCTTTCGCCGTGGCCCTGCCGGTAATGACCCCTCACGCCGTGCGCCGCTACCTGCTGGTCTTCGTGCTGGCGCTGGGCGCCGCCGGCCAGAGCGGCCTGCTGCGCCCCGTGTCGCTGGGCGGCTACCAGCTGGCGGGCCTGCCCCTGCCCCCGTCGGGCGAATACCGCGCCGCCGAACTGCTTTCCCTGGTGAAGACCAGTACGCCCGCCGGCGGCGGCGTGGCCGGTGTTTACGGCGGCGACGCTTTTTTTAACGCCGGGAGCCTGCGCTTCGCGGCGGCCAAGAGCAATCCCGGCGCGAAGTTCGCCGCGGACCCGGCCTGCCCGGCCTGCTCTTTCGCCCTCATCTACAAAGGCCCGCGTTTCGGCGAGAAGCCCTCGCCCTCCTCGCTGGCCTTCCTGGAGCTCAAGAAGGAAGCCTGGTTCCCGGTCCTCTTCGAAAAGAAAGGGGAACTGGACATGGCCGACACCTCCCGGGCCGAGGTTTACGTGAAGCTGGGCGACCGCATGCGCTTCTTCGACGACGGGCCGCATCGGCTGCGCAACCTGCGCTTCGGGCCTCTCAAGATAGAAGAAGCCACGCTGACCCTCGGCAAGTTCGACGAAGCCACCGGCGTTTACGGTTCGGCCAGGTTCTTCGCCCCTTACGCCTCCGTGCTGGGCGGGGACATTTACGGCCTCACCGCCGAGATCTCGGGCCTGGCCGCGGCCGGCCCCGGGCTCAATCCTTTCGTGCCGGCGGGCGTTTCCTCGGTGCGCATAACCTCCGCCAAGATCAGCGCCTACGCGGTGGAGCGCTTCCTGGCCGAGCGCTTTCCCTCGCTGGCCGAGCTGGAAGTGAAGATGGACGACACGCTCCTGGTTTCGGCCATAGTCCGAGGCCGCCGGCTTACCGCCGATTTCGAAGTGCGCGTGGTCAACGGCGGGGTCCTGGAGGCCCGGCCCGCGGAGTTCGCGGTGGGCCCGGTCATGGTGCCGGATTACCTGCTGCGCCTGTTCACTTTCCGCTACGACTTTTCCGACAATCCCTATGGCATTAAGGTGAACTCCCTGCGGCTGGGGGGACAGATGGCCGAACTCAACTGATGAAAAAACTCCTGCTGCCCCTGCTCCTTTGCTGCTGCGCCTGCGTGGAAGTCCCTACCGGCAGCCTGCCCGCCCCCGAGGCGGCCCAGCCCCTGGAAAGCCCTTTCCGGGGCCTGGACCCCGGCTATAAGACCGTGGAGAGCGCCCATTTCTCGGTGCAGGCCTACTCGTCCTCCTCGGCCGCGCTCTACTCTTCGCTCTGCGAGGAGAACTACACCCGCATCATGCAGGACCTCGGCCTTTATTCCTTCGTGCCGGCCCGGCCCTACAACGTGGTGATCTATAAGGACGCCGCGGAATACCGCGCCAAGACCGGCCAGGCCGAATGGTCCGGCGGCGCGGCCTACGGCAACGCCCTGCTGCTTTACGAGGGCGAGGGCCTGCGCGCCTCCATGGCCCACGAGATGACGCACCTGGTCTTCAACGAATTCATGGGGCTCGCCCAGGCCTCCTCCCTGCGCTGGCTCAACGAAGGCGTGGCCGTGTACGAGGAAAGCCGCTCCAACCAGGCTTCCTCCGCCTATTATTCCGGCCGTGTGGCTTCCGCCGTGGCGCCCAACCCCATCCCCTTCACGCAGATGGTGAACCTGGCGCCGGTGAGCGAATCCCAGCGCAACGTGGACCGCTGGTACGCCCAGGTGGGCTCCGTGGCCGGCTTCCTGGTGCGCCAGGGCGGCTCGTTTAATTTCTCGCTCTTCCTCGGCCGCCTGCGCGACGGCGCCTCCGTGGACCGGGCCCTGGAAGAGGTCTATTCCGGCGTCTGGAAGACCCTCGCCGACGTGGAGCGTTCCTGGCTGCTGGAAGTGAAGCACTGATATGGCCGAACCGGGTAAACTGAAGAAAGCCGTGGTGCCGCTGGAAGGCGTGCACTGCGCCTCTTGCGTGGCCCGGCTGGAGACCGGCCTGGGCGCCCTGCCCGGCGTAGCCCGCGTTTCCGTGAACCTGCCTTCGCGCACCGCTTTTCTCACCTACGACGCGGCCGCCCTCACCCCGGCGGCCATCTCCGCCAAGATAGAGGCCCTGGGTTACAAGGCGCTGGCCTTCTCCCAGTCGGCCGCCTCGGCGGAGAACACCGCCCTGCAGGAGCTCTCCCGCGAGAAGAACATTTTCCTTTCCCGCTTCCTGCTGGCCCTGGCGCTTACCGGCTTCCTGCTGACCGACTATCTCTTCTCCTTCTCCTCCTACACCCTCATGGCCGCCGCCGGCCTGGCCTGGTGGTTCGCCGGGCTGCATTTTCACGAGGGGTTCCTGCGCGCGCTGAAGGCCCGCACCGCGGACATGAACTCGCTGGTGTCGCTGTCCACCTCGGTCACCTTCTTCTACGGCGTCTTCGTCACGTTCTTTCCGTCGGACGGCGCGCATTACCACGCCCAGTGGCACGAAGTGGGCATGCTCATCACCTTCATAAACCTGGGCCGCTGGCTGGAGGCCCGCTCCAAGAGCCGCGCCGGCGAGGCCGTGGCCCGGCTTTTCCAGATAGCGCCCAAGTTCGCCCGCCGCCTGGCCGCGGGCAAAGAAGAGACCGTGCCGGTGGCCGAGATAGTCCCCGGCGACGTGATCCTGCTGCGCCCCGGCGAACAGGTGCCCGTGGACGGCCGCGTGCTGGCCGGCGCCTCCTCCGTGGACGAAAGCCTGCTGACCGGCGAGACCGTGCCGGCCGACAAGGCGCCCGGGGCCACGGTTTACGCCGGGACGGTGAACAAGACCGGTTCCCTGGAATTCAAGGCCGAAGGCGTAGGCGAAGAGACCGTGCTCATGAAGATAGTGAAGGCCGTGGAGGAGTCCCAGGCCGAGAAAGGCGAGGTGCAGCACCTGGTGGACCGCATCTCCGCCTGGTTCGTGCCGGTGGTCTTCCTGATCGCCGTGGTTTCGGGCGGCCTGTGGCTGCATTACGGCGACCTGCCCAGGGCCGTCAATATTTTCGCCGCCGTGCTCGCCGTGGCCTGCCCCTGCGCCATGGGGCTCGCCGTGCCCATGGCCGTGGCCGTGGGCTTCGGGCGGGCCGCCTCCTCCGGTATCCTCATCCGCAACGCCGACGTGCTGGAGCGCGTCTCCGGCGTGGACGTGGTCATTTTCGACAAGACCGGCACCCTTACCGAGGGCCGCCTGCGCCTGGGCGAGCTGCGCCCCTGGGAGACGGGGGAAAAAGACCTGCTGGAACTGCTGGCAGCCGCCGAAGACCGCTCCGAGCACCCTTTCGCCGAGGCCGTGCGCGCCCGGGCCGCCGAGGCGGGCGTTAAGGCTTTCCCCGTTTCCACTTTCGAAGCCGTGCCCGGCAAGGGCGTAAAGGCCTCCTCCGCGGCCGGCGAGATCCTGGCCGGCAGCCTCAAATGGTTCGACGAACTCGGCGCCGACGTGCCGGAGGCGGCCCGCCGCGAAATAACCGCCGCCACCGATTCCCTGCTGCTGGTCTCGCAGGCCGGCCGGTTCAAGGGCTACGCGCGCCTTTCCGACGCCCTGCGCCCCGGCACCGCCGAACTCATAAAGGACCTGGCGGCGGCCGGCATAGAGCCGGTGCTGGCTTCTGGCGACCGGCAGGCCGTGGTGGCCGCCGTGGCCGCGTCCATAGGCATAAAGGCCTTCCACGCCGAGGTGTTTCCCGAGGAGAAGCGCCGGCTCGTGATGCGCTACAAGGCCCTGGGCAAGCGCACCGCCATGGTAGGCGACGGCTTTAACGACGCGCCCGCCCTCTCCGAGGCCGACATAGGCATGGCCATGCGCTCCGGCACCGACGTGGCCGCCCAGGCCAGCGACATCACCCTGATGAACAACGACCTGCGCTCGGTCATCACCGCCGTGAAAATTTCCCGGGCCATCCGCCGCGTCATCAACCAGAACCTGGCGTGGGCCTTCGTCTACAACGCCGCGCTCATCCCGCTGGCGGCCGGGGCCTTCTACCCGGCGTGGGGCGTGGTGATACCGCCCTATTTCGCCGGCGGCGCCATGGCGCTCAGTTCCGTTTCCGTGGTAATGAATTCGCTGCGCCTCAAGCGCGCGAAAATTTAAGGGAGGGGGGACGTTGCACAATAACTCAATAACTCACCATAAAGTTATTGAGTTATTGTGCAACGTCCCCCACAACAAGGAGAAACTATGAGCAAGACTTCGACTTCTTTCGGGTACACGCAGAACCAGGCGCAGAGCGTGAAACGCATAAAGCTGCCCGAGATAGAGGCCTGGGAGAACCAGTACCGCCGCGACTATGTCATAAAGATCGCGCACCCCGAATTCACCTCCGTCTGCCCCAAGACCGGCCTGCCGGACTTCGGCACGATAACCATAGAGTACGTGCCCGGCAAACTCTGCCTGGAGCTCAAGAGCCTGAAATATTATTTCCTCCAGTACCGCAACTGCGGCATCTTCATGGAGAACATCGCCAACCGCGTGCTCGACGACGTGGTAAAGGCCATAAAGCCCAAGAGCTGCACCGTTACCGGCGACTTCACCCCGCGCGGCGGCCTCAGCTCCGTCATCGTCGCCAGCTATAAGGCGAAAAAGTAAGCAAAAGGCGTTTTTTGGTATAATAATTATAGTTCCAGGCCCAGTTGGCGCAGCGGTAGCGCGTTCCCTTGACATGGGAAAGGTCACAGGTTCGATCCCTGTACTGGGCACCAGATTTACGCGAGAGAGGGCCCGTTAGAACCCGGAAACGGGCGCTGGCGGGCGGTTTTTTTGGAGGCAAAATGACGAAACTTATACTGGCCGCCGCGGCCTTATTCCTTACCCCGGCCCTGCACGCGCAGTTCAAAGTGCTGGCGCCCGCCAACACTTACGGTCTGTACGCCGCCAAGGAGTTCCCGTCTTTCACCGGCGGCACTACGTTCTCCTTCGGCGCCGCCTCCCTGCACCTCAAGCTTTACCAGGGTTACGTCAAGAACGTCAACGCCCTGCAGCAGCGCTTCAAGGAGCTGGAAGACGAGGGCAAGGCAGACACCGCCGAATACGCCGGGCTCAAGCGCCGCTTCGGCTGGGAATTCAACGGCATGCGCCTGCACGAGCTGTATTTCGCCCAGTTCGGCGCGGCTCCGCTGGGCGCGTCCTCGGACCTGCGCCAGGCGCTGGCCGCCCAGTACGGCACTTTCGAGGCCTGGCAGAAGGCTTACCTGGCGCTCACGCAGGCGCGCGGCATAGGCTGGGCCGCCCTGGTCTATGACCGGCCCGCCCGCCGCTTCCACAACGTGTGGATCAACGAGCACGACGCCGGCGTCCCCGCCGGCACCGAGGTGCTGCTGGTGACGGACCTGTTCGAACACGCCTTCCTGCCGGACTTCCAGTTGGAGAAGGCCCGTTACGTGCAGGCCGCCTGGGCCGCCCTCAACTGGCCGGTGATAGAAAAAAGATTCGCGGGTAAATAAAGGAAATCATGGCTGAAGACAACAAAGAAGAATTAGTCCATAAAATGCGCCACTCGCTGGCGCACGTGATGGCCCAGGCCGTGATGGAGCTCTGGCCCGGCGTGAAGTTCGGCATAGGCCCCGCCATAGACAACGGCTTCTATTACGATTTCGACCTGGAGCACCACTTCACTCCCGAAGACCTGCCCGCCATAGAGAAGAAGATGAAGCACATCATAGGCGCGGCCCACAAGTTCGAGCGGCTGGAGCTGCCGCGCGCCGAAGCCCTGAAGCATTTCGGCGAGAAGGGGGAGAAATACAAGGTGGAGCTCATCAACGACCTGCCCGAGGGTTCGGTCATCTCCGTCTACAAGAGCGGCCCCTTCGAGGACCTGTGCAAGGGCCCGCACGTGGAGCACACCGGCAAGTTGAAGGCCTTCAAGCTCACGCACGTGGCCGGCGCCTACTGGCGCGGCAGCGAGAAGAACGCCATGCTGCAGCGCATCTACGCCGTGGCCTTCGAAAGCCAGGACGAGCTTAACGCCTATTTAAAACAGCAGGAAGAGGCCGCCAAGCGCGACCACCGCAAGCTGGGCCGCCAGCTGGACCTCTACAGCATCAACGAGACCGTGGGGCCCGGCCTGGTGCTGTGGCACCCCAACGGCGCGCGCATCCGCCACGAGATAGAGACCTACTGGAAGGACGAACATTTTAAGGGCGGCTACGAACTGGTGAACACGCCGCACATCGGCCGCGCCCAGCTGTGGGAGACCTCCGGGCACCTGGGCTTCTACAAGGAGTCCATGTACGCCCCCATGGACATAGACGGCATAGAGTACTACGCCAAGCCCATGAACTGCCCGTTCCACATAGAGATCTACAAGGCCACGTCGCACAGCTACCGCGACCTGCCGCTGCGCTGGGCGGAGCTCGGCACGGTGTACCGCTTCGAGAAGGCCGGCGTGCTGCACGGCCTCATGCGCGTGCGCGGCTTCACCCAGGACGACGCCCACCTGATCTGCACGCCGGAGCAGATGGAAGCGGAGACCATAGAGGTGCTGCGGTTCAGCATGAACATCCTGCGCGCCTTCGGCCTCAAGGACATCAAGGCCTACCTCGCCACCCGCCCCGAGGGCGCCGTGGGCGAGCCGGCCCGCTGGGAAGAAGCCCAGAAGAGCCTGCGCGCGGCCGCCGAGAAAGAAGGCGTGCCGGTGACCGTGGACGAAGGCGGCGGCGCCTTCTACGGCCCCAAGATCGACCTCAAGGTGAAGGACTCCATCGGCCGCGAATGGCAGATGAGCACCATCCAGTTCGACTTCAACGAGCCCGAGCGCTTCGGCCTGGAATACACCGGCGCCGACGGGCATAAGCACCGCCCGTACATGATCCACCGCGCCCTGATGGGTTCGCTGGAGCGGTTCTTCGGCGTGCTGATAGAACATTACGCCGGCAACTTCCCGCTGTGGCTGGCGCCCCTGCAGATGAAGGTGCTCAACATCACCGAAGAGCAGGAAGGCTACGCCAAAGAGGTGGAGGCCAAACTGAAGGCCGCCGGTTTCCGCGTTAAGACCGACCTGCGCCACGACACCATCAACGGCAAGGTGCGCGACGCGGCCATGCTCAAGATCCCCTACCTGGTGGTGGTGGGCAACAAGGAAAAGGACGCCGGGACCATAACCCTGCGCCTGCGCGGCAACAAGAGCGTCTTCGGCGTGAACCTCGACGAGTTCATAGCCAAAGCCAAAGAGGAAGCGGCCTCCCGCTCCCTCACCGGCGCTTACTCCGCCTGAGCGGTCCGCCCCGAAATGAGACGGCCCCGTGAAAACGGGGCCGTCTTTTTTAAGAGGGGGTTACGCTTTGCTTAAGGTGAACTTGTACCCCATGGCGCCCGCTATCAGGCGGAGATTATGCAGCTGCGGATTGCCTTTTTTCGAAAGCATCCGGAACAGATGCTCCCTGTTCAGTTTGGTTTTTCTGGCCAGTTGCGCCAGGCCGCCATGCACCTGCGCCACATTGTGCAGCGCCAGGAGGAAGGTGCCTTCATCCTCGTCCTCAAGACAGGCGTTGAGGTAACCAACTGCGTACTTCGGGTCCGCCAGGCGCTTTAACAGGTCTTCGTGGTAATCTATGTAGGGTTTGTCTTTCATAATGTTCATAACCTCCTCAAGTAATCCTGCCAAAAGCGCTTCGCGCTTGTTATATCCGAGGCCTGCGTATTCTTCCCGCCTGCTTCCAGCAGAATTACCAGTGTCCGGCCCTCCATCCCGTAATAGATCCTGTAACCGGGGCCCATATGGAGACGGAGTTCAAAAATGCCGTCACCCAGATGTTTGTGGTCTCCGAATAAGCCCCGGCATACCCTTGTGAGCCTTGCATCCACCGCCTCCTGCGTACTGCGGGTAAGTGACTCCAGCCATTCTTTAAACGGACATCTGTCCGTTGCGGTTCTGTAGAACCTGATCGTTACCGGGGAAATATCCATACTCCCCTCCTATATAGTAGCATAAAAGCTACTAGATGTCAACCCGTACCGCCCTTGCCCTTGGTTACAGTGTAGCAGGCCTGCCCGACACCGTACTGTCGGGGCTTGATATCTATATAATTTGATAAAATAACGCTGAATGAAAAATTTCCTGCTTTCAGCCTTGATCGCCTGCGCGGCTCCGGCGTACGCCCAGCTGCAGCTTTCCCAGCTCACCGAGGACGAGGCCGCCTTCCGCAACCTGGCCTCCCTCTACGAAAGCGCCACCGAGCGCGCCGCCGTGATAGACGCCTTCCAGAAATTCGTGAAGCAGTACCCCAAGAGCCAGCGCGCTCCCGACGCGCGCTTCATGCAGGGCGAGGCCTACATGGCCAAGGGCCTGGAGCTGCTGCGCCAGGAAAAGCTCTCCAAGATGAGCTCCGACGACCGCATGCTCGCCGGCATGAACCCCGCCGCCATCGCCGAGCTCAACGCCGCCGCCGGGGCCTACGCCGCCGTCATCAAGGATCATTCCCGAAGCGGCCTGGAAGCCAGCGCCCAGTACCGCGCCGGCGAGGCCGCTTACAACATGGGCGCCTGGGAGCGCTCGCTCAAGGAATTCCTCAAGGTGGAGGATAAATACCCCAAGAGCTACATCGTGCCCGAAAGCCTGCTGGGCGCCGTGTACGCCAATATCGCCATGGGCCGCTACCAGGAGGCGCAGGCCAACCTCTACCGCCTGGAAGAGACCTTCCTGCCCTACGCGCGCGAGCCCGCCGTGGTGTTCGCCAGGGCCGTCATAGAGCTCAACCGCAAGAATTACCCCGCCGCGCAGAAACTGTTCATGCAGCTCTCCACGCCCGAGGCCCGCTTCTTCCTGGGCAAGGCCTACCTCTACGAGGGGAAAACCTACATGGCCGCGTCCGTGTTCGAAAAACTCCTCAAGGATTTTCCCGAGGCCGATTTCAAGGAAGAGGCCGAGTTCCTGGCCGCCGACTCCTTCTTCCACGCCGGGGATTTCGACGGCGCCATCACCAAGTACCAGGGCTTCCTCCGGAAATATCCCAATTCCAAGCTCAAGAGCGCCGCCGTGTTCCGCATAGGCGCCAGCCTCTTCAACAAGAAGGACTATCCCAGCGCCCGCTCCAATTTCCAGAACGTCATAGACAAGAACCCCCGCGACTTCTTCGCCCCGTACGCCCAGTTCTTCATAGCCGAAAGCTACATGGAGAACAAGCAGACGCGCGACGCCCTGTTCGCCTACACCAAGGTCACCACCGGCTACCCGTCCTCGTCGGTGGCGCCCGCCAGCGCGTATAAGCTGGCCTGGTGCCAGTACCTGCTGGGCGATTACCTGCAGAGCGTGCACGCGCTGGAAAGCTTCCTCATCCTCTACCCCACGCATTCGCTCGCCAAGAACGCCTATTATCTCAAGGGCACCGCCCAGCTGGAGCTGCGCAAGACCGACGAGGCCCTGCGCTCCTTCCAGAACGCCGTGGACATGGCCCCGTCGAGCGAAGTGGCCGAGCAGGCCATGTTCATGATCCTGCGCGCCGAGTACGACCGCGGCAACTACAACAGCATCCTCACCTCGTACCAGTTCATCTTCAAGCACCTGCCGCCGGCCGGCTCCAAGTGGCGCGCCCTGAGCCTGCTGTACGTGGCCGAGGCCTATATGGCCCTCAACCTCACCGACGACGCGCGCAATATCTACACCACCATCGCCCGCATCTATCCCAACGACGTCTCCGCCCTGTACGCGCAGGACGGCCTGGTGTGGTGCCTGGCCATAGCCGGCGACACCGAAGGCGCCGCCCGCGCCCGGGAAAAGCTCAAGGCCCTCAAGGTGCAGTTCGCCGACGCCATCCAGCCCACCGGCGCCGACGCCATGGCCCTGGCCGACAGCAATTTCAACCGCAAGGAGTTCGAGAAGGCCTACCAGATCTACGAAGCTTTCGCCGCCGAGGCCCCGCGCGATTCCTACGCGCCCGTGGCCCTGTACCGCGCCGGCCTCGCCCTCTACCGCCTGCGCTACTACAGCCAGGCCGTGGAGACCTGGAGCCGCCTCAGCCGCGACTATCCCAACGCCCCGGAGACCGAACTTGCCGATTTCCAGATAGCCGACACCTGGTTCCGCGCGCAGAAATACGCCGAGTCCGTGGGCGCCTATGAAGGCATCCTCACCAAGTACCCCAAGAGCGACAAACTGCCCCTGGCCTGGCTGCGCCTGGCGCAGGTGCGCTATAACCTCAAGCAGGACGCGCAGGCGCTGGAGCAGGCCAAGGCCGCCGTCACCAAGTATCCCGACGCGCCCGAAGGCGCCGACGCTTTCGACCTGGCCGAGGCCGTGTTCGACCGCAACCCGGGCATGGATTTCGCCGGCTGGTTCGGCGACCTGGCCGCCCGCCAGCCCGTCGACAAGACCTCCGGCGAGGCCATGTTCCGCCTGGGCCGCCGCCACTTCGAGAAGAAGGATTACGCCGCCGCCGTGGGCACCCTGAAGAAGTTCAGCGTGGACTACATAGACCACCCGTCCATCAAGGACGCGCAGTTCTACCTCGGCGAGGCCTATTTCCAGACCGGCGACATGGAGAACGCCGCCTCGGTCTTCGAGCGTTTCGCCAAGAACTACCAGGACGCCAAGGAGCACCCGGTGGCCCTGTTCCGCCTCGGCAACGCCTACTACAACCAGAAGAACCACGAGGAGGCCGCCAAGGCCTACGCCAAGCTGGCCGAGCTGTACCCCCAGAGCGAGTACATCAAGCCCGCCCTCTTCAACCTGGCCCTCTGCTATAAGACCACCGGCGAGACCGACAAGGCCGAAGGCACCTACCGCCGCTACTTCGAGCTCACCGGCAAAGGCGACGACGCCCTGGCCGCCCTGTGGGAGATCTTCAATATCCAGAAGACCCGCGGGGACCTCTCCGGCGCGCTCAAGACCCTCACCGAGATCTACGGCGAGAGCGAAGGCCGCGAAGACGGCCTGGAAGCCATGTATTACATGGGCGAAATGAATTACGACAACCGCCAGCCCGACGAGGCCCGCGATTACTGGGAGCGCCTGGCCCAGCAGAAGCCGCTCGGCAGCCCCTGGCGCCTGCAGGGCCTGGTGAAGCTCGGCGAGATCTACGAAGGCGAAAAGAACTACCAGGAAGCCGCCCGCGTGTACAACGACATAGCCCGCAACTCCGCCAAGCCGGAAGTGGCCAAGGCCGCCGCCGAACGCGCCCGCTCGCTGCTCAACACGAACAAGCCGGCCGGCAAGCCCGCCGTGCGCACCCTGCCAGGCATGGACGGGGGGGAAGAAGCCGTCGACGAAGAGGCGCCCGCGCCCGCCGCCCCCGTAAAAAAGAAAATCCGCCGCGTAAAGAAGAAGGCCGCCCCGGCCGCCCGACCCTCTGAAGCGAATTAAAGGAGCCCTATGGAAAACATCAATTACTTAGCCATCTTCAAGGACAGCTTCACGCTGGCCATCCTCTTGTTCTGTTCGCTCTTGTCCATGACCTTCGCCTTCGAGCGCTGGTTCTACTTCCGCAAGGCCCGCCAGAAGAAGATAGACGGCTTCCTCTCCCACGTGAGCGGCCTGCTCAAAGAAGGCAAGATAGACGAGGCGCTTAAATACACCGCCAAGATAGATTCCCCCGTGGGGCGCCTGTTCCACTACGCCCTGCAGCACCGCGAAATGGACCGCCGCGACCTCGAGGAACTGCTGGCCACCAAGCGCCAGGAAGAGCGCCTCATGATGGAGCGCAACCTGGGCGTGCTGGGCACCATGGGCAACATCGCCCCGTTCATAGGCCTGTTCGGCACCGTGGTGGGCATCATCAAGGCTTTCCGCGACCTCGCCCTCTCCGGCTCGGGCGGCCCCGCCGTGGTGGCCAAGGGCATAGCCGAGGCGCTGGTCGCCACCGCCGGCGGCCTCGCCGTGGCCATTCCCGCCGTCATCATCTACAACTATTTCATGCGCAAGACCAAGGTGATCTCGAGTGAGCTGGAGATCTTCTCCGCGCGCCTGGTCATCATGCTGGAGGCCAAATAGTTTAATGGGAGTTTCGTCCAATAATTCCGAAGAGCCCATAACGGAGATCAACCTCACGCCCCTCGTGGACGTGTCGCTGGTCCTGGTCATTATCTTCATGGCCGTGGCGCCCTTCGCCCTGCAGGCCGGCATAAAGGTGCTGCAGTCCAAGGCCAGCGCCCAGGTGGGCAAGGTGTCCATGTCCGAAAGCGTGCAGGTGAAACTTTCCAAAGAGGGCAAACTCACCCTCAACGGCGCCGAGCTCGCCCGGGAGAATTATCCCGCGGCCGTGGCCAAGGCGCTGGAGAAAAGCGCGGATAAATTCGTGATAGTAAAGGCCGATACCGAGAACCGGGTAGGCCAGGTGGTGGGCCTGCTCGACGAAGCCCGCCAGGCCGGGGCCCTTAAGATGGCCCTGATGAAGAACTGATGAAATTCAGACCGGAAAACGACGACAGCATGATGACGGGCATTAACGTGGCCCCGCTGGTGGACGTCTGCCTGGTGCTGGTCATCATCTTCATGGTCACGGCCCCGCTGCTGTCCGACCCAGCCCTGAAGGTGAACCTGCCCCAGGCCAAAACGCAGGAAGGCGAAGAGAAAGACAAGGTGGTGGTCACCATCTCCGCCGCCGGCAAATACGCCGTGAACGAAAAGCTTTTTACCGACGAGCCCGCCTTCCTGGAAGGCATAGACAAGGTACTTAAAGAAGGCGCCGCCCGCCTGGTGGTCATAAAGGCCGACGCGGAAGCGCCCTACGGCATCCTCACCGACACCATGCAGCGGGCCAAAGAAGCCGGCGCCACCGGCATTACCATAGCCACGGAGCAGAAGAAGAAGTAATGTACGAAGGCAACTCCAAAGCGGTCAAATTTTCCATAGCGGCCTCGGCGTCGTTCCACGTGCTGCTGTTCGGCCTTTATTATTACTTCGTGCTCATGCGCCCGGAGACGCGCAACGTGGTGCTCTCCAACGTGGACCTCATCATGCAGGAAAAAGAGGCGCAGGCCAAGCCCGAGAACAAAACGTTGAGCTTCCTCAAGCTCGCCCTGCCTGTTATCCCGAAGATAGCCGTGCAGGAAGTCCCCAAAATCCCCACGCTCGACATTAAGACCCCGGACCGCCACAAGCCCGCTTTCAACCTGCCCAAAACCCTCGCCGAGCGCTCCGGCCGCGTGTCCGCCGCCCAGAAGCTGGAGATGGACGCCAATCGCCGGGTGGGGGGCGACATAAAAGACGCCGGGTTGGACATCAAGGCCGAACGCTCCGCCCAGGCCATGGCCCCGCGCATAGAACTGGAAGAAGTAGGCGTGAAGAAAGCCCCGTCGCTGCCGCAGGGCCTTAAATTCGAGGACGCCGGCCCCGCCGTGCGCCCGCAGACCATGCGGGAACTCAATATGGCCGTGGACCGGGCCCGCCGCTCCGCCTCCGGCCCGCAGGCCCTGGCCGAGCGCCAGGGGGGCGTGGCCGCCGCCCGCCAGACCGCGGCCATAGCCGCGGCACCTCAGCGCCTTACCGAAGCCCAGAGCGCCGCCGCCCCCGTGGCCCGCCGGGAAGCCCCCGCAATTTCCGCCGCCGCCTTCTCTTCCCGCCACAACGAAAGCCTGCGCGCCGCCGAAGCCGCGCCCCAGCGCCTGGAGATCACCGGCCCGCTGTCCCGGCGCAAGGTGGCTAAATATTACGCGCCCACTTTCCCGGAGTGGGCGCGCGACCGCGGCATCCTGGAAGCCGCCGTCTCCATAAAGTTCTACGTGGACAATGCCGGCCGCGTGCTGGACAACGCCGTGGTGGAAAAAACCTCCGGTTACGGCGCGCTGGACCGCCTGGCGCTGGACGCCATAAAGCGCTGGAGCTTCGCGCCGCTCGCCGGCCCCGCCTCCAAGCAGTGGGGCGTCATCACTTTCAGGTTCCTCGCGGATTAAGGACACTATGCTCAAATTACTCGCCACCCTCCTCTTCGCCGCCGTGCCGCTCGCCGCGCAGGAGGCCTCCACCTCCACCTACAACGAAGTGCCCGAAGAAGTGGTGATCCGCTCCGAATCCTCCGACGAGCTGCGCACCCGCAAGCCCCCGCTCAAGGTGAAAGCCGACAAGTTCGAAAGCGTGGCCAAATCCCTGGAAGCCGACAAAACCCTGTTCCGCTTCGAGTCAGCCGATTTCGTCTCGTTCTCCCGCAACCACCCTGAAAGACTCCAGAGCGGCCGCATCATAAAACCCTGGCGCACCTCCTTCAGCGACAAGACCGTAATCACCTTCTCGCCGCGCCGCAAGTTCGAAGAGCTCTTCAGCCGCAACTATACCGAGAAGAATTCCAAGGACCTGCAGTGGACCCTCTCCGTTACCGACGAGGAAGGCAAGATCTTTCACAAGTATTCCGGCACCGGCCTGCCGCCGGAAACCCTCTCCTGGAGCGGCGAGAACGACGCCCGCGAGTGGGTGCGGGCCGGCCACAGCTACGCGCCGGTGTACGTCTTCGTGGACGAATACGGCTCCCCCAAGACCATCATAGGCGAACTGGTGAAGTTCACCGCCATAGTCTTCCAGAAAGGCGGCAACCTTACCATCAGCCTGGACTCGGCTTCGCTCTTCGGCCCCAACAAGAGCGCCCGCGCCCTGGACAAGAAGGACGGCGAGGCCCTGCTCTCGGCCACGGCGGACCTGGTAAAGCGCCGCTACTACAACATGCCCCTGCGCGTTAAGGTTTACGCCCAGACCAAGGACCTGGCCGACATCCAGGCCGACCTGGTGAAGGATTTCCTCAAGAAAGCCCTGATGTCGCCGGAGAACCTCCTGGCCGCCGAAGGCCAGGAAGACTCCTACGCCCAGCAGCGCACCGACATAGTCCTGCTCAATAAATAGCGCAGTAGACGGTGCTCACCATTATCATATTGACAATTGTGAACGCATTCACTATAATATATGTGATTTAGGTGAATTGCGCATGATAATAGAGAGAACAATTCTTGGTTCCATAGTTAAGGCCTTGTATAAAGGGAAGGTCCTTATATTGTATGGCGCCAGGCAGGTAGGCAAGACCACGCTGGTCCGCGAGATACAAGCCCTGCATAAGGCGGATTCTGTTTATCTCAATTGCGACGAGCCGGACATCCTTGCCGCTTTTTCCGGAAAGACTTCCACCCAGATGGGCGCGTTCATTGGGAACAAAAAACTTGTTATCCTTGACGAAGCCCAGCAGGTCCCCAACATAGGCCGCACGCTGAAACTCCTGCACGACAGTTTCCCGCAGACGCAGCTGCTGGCCACGGGGTCCTCCTCCTTCGAACTGTCCGACAAGGTTTCGGAGCCTCTGACCGGCAGAAAGACGGAATTCACGCTTTATCCGTTCTCCGTGGGGGAACTGGCGGCCCGCTATTCGGCGCTGGAAGCCGGGCGCCTGCTGGAACGCCGCCTGCTCTACGGCATGTACCCGGAAATAGCCCTTAAGAGCGGCCACCCCGCCGAAGAGCTCAAGAGCCTGGCCCGCAGCTATTCCTACAAGGACGTCCTCAAATATCACAACATCAGGAGCCATGAGCTCCTGGAGAAACTGCTGCAGGCGCTGGCCCTGCAGATAGGTTCCGAGGTCTCCTATAACGAACTGGCCTCCCTGCTGGGCGTGGACAAGAACACCGTGGCGTCCTACATCCAGATCCTGGAAAAGGCTTTTATAATTTTCCGCCTGGGGCCGTTCAGCCGCAACATCCGCAACGAACTTAAAAGGCTGCGGAAAATATATTTCTACGACACCGGCCTGCGCAACGCCCTTATTAACAACCTTAACCCGCTGAACCTGCGCCAGGACGCGGGGGCGCTCTGGGAAAATTTCCTGGTAGCGGAACGCCGCAAGTTCCTGGCCAACCACGGCCTGGACCGGCAGACCTATTTCTGGCGCACCCAGCAGCAGCAGGAGATAGATTACCTTGAGACCGAGGGCGACTCGTTGCGCGCCTTCGAGATAAAATGGGGAAAGGTCAGGGTTAAACCCCCTAAAGTGTTCCAGGAAGCTTATCCGGACGCCGTTTTTACCGGCGTTAACCGCGACAATTACCTGGCTTTCCTGACGCCTAAAAAATAAAAATCGAATCCCAGGCCAAGGACCTGGCCGCCGAAGGCCAGGAAGACTCCTGCGCCCAGCAGCGCACCGACATAGTCCTTTTGAATAAATAGCCGCGCCGGTTTTATTTTGCCCTCCAATGCCCGCCCCTGTCGGGGCCTATACGCTTTACAAGCCCCGCTTTTTTCAAAGACTCCAGTACGTTTTTGACACCCCTGTCTGAAATGCCAAGCAGGCTGGCCAATTCAGCTATGCTGATATGGGGGTCGCTCTTTATAAGTTTCAATATTTTCTGGGAACTTTTCTGGGAACTTTTTAGTGAACTTTTTGCTGTTTTTCCATTGGTAGCTTTGAGTGAGTTTTTCTGGGAACCTTTCTGGGAACCCACAGCCAATTCCCGCCCTGCCGCCGCGGCCGAGCGCAGCACTATCCTGGTACCCGCAGACACGGAGTCTATGGCCGGGGGCGGGCCTCCGTGTTTTTTTATCATAGTGAACACCGAATGCAGCCCGCTGCCGATGTTCTCTATGAGCCCGATCTCCTTGAAGACGCGGGTTATGAGCGGGTTTCTGGCGCTGGGCGCATAATCTCCGGACTGGATCTTGTCCAGGGAGAGTCCCTTCGGCATTTCTCCCGGATTCCACATCTCTATACGGTCGTCGAAGATGAAAACGCAGGAGGGCGAGCCGTTGTGGTAGTCGCGGTGTACCACCAGGTTTATCACCAGCTCGCGCAAGGCCTCCGGCGGGTATTGCCACACCGGGTCGTGGGTCAACTGTCGTGAAACCGGGGCCTTCTTCACCCCACGCTTTATGTTGCCCAGCATAAACGCCATTATCAGCTCTATCTCCGAAACCAGGTCTTCCTGTATGTAAAAATCCTCGGAGGATTCCTCTTTGTCCGTTCCTTTAAAGCGCACGGCGTGTACGGCAGCGCTGAGGGGAGTTGTTTTGCCGAAAAGCAGGCTGGCGGCGAAGGTGGGCGCTTTTTCCTCCCGCAGGAGGGAGAACTTTTTAAGCAGGGTAAATGAATCCTCCGGCAGCGCCGCCGCCGCCTGCTTTTCCAGCAAGTTCCTGAAACGCTCCACTTTTGCCGAGGCAAGGTCGCTGGTGCTTTTGCCGGGGTCCGGCAAACTGTCCCAGGACAGGTTGTAGGTTTTGAGATACATATCCGCTATTTCCTGAAGACTCATTAGGTGATTGGCCGCCCCGCGGCGCGCCAGGCAGCGGCCGCGCATTGACACCGGTTTTATGGGAACTTCCTTGATCGTGAACACGGCCACGCGGCTGTCTCCCGCCCGCAAGAAGTGGAGGTCCGGGTAAAGGGAAGGTGAAGTTTTCTGCTTTACCTCGTTAAGCCAGGCCGCCGCCCCTTGCTGCGACCATGCCACGCCGCAGATGACGCCGGCGTCTGTTACCCCGGCCAGCACCCGCCCTCCTCCGGAGTTGGCCATGGCCGCTAAAGTCTCTATAACCCCGTCCCCGAACGACTCTTTGAATTCCAGAACGGAGGATTCCCCATCCTTTATCAGCCGCAAGAGCTCTGCTGCCTGCATAGCGCCTCCCTCATCCGCCCCGCAATGTTATAGCAGGCGAACCCGACACCGTAGTGGTGCGGATGAGGGGGAAATAAAAAACCGGGGCCCTGTGAGGCCCCGGTCTGAGTGTAAGCCGCTTAAGTGCTACTTGTGCTGCGCCGCTTGCGCGCGGTTCAGAAGCACCTCGTTGATGAACGTCTGGTACCCGATGCCGCGGTGCCTGGCCTCGGTGTGGGCCCAGGCCAGGGCCAGCGGGTGAAGGCGTATGTGGACGTCCCGGTACTTGGAGTCCCCTTTGGGGGGGCGGCCCCTGGCGGGGCGCTTTATCTGGAAAGTGTTCTCAATGGCCTTCTTGAAGGCTAGCGTTTCTTCCGGCGTGACCCTGCGAGCCCTGGCGAAATCAAAGTCTTTTGCTTTCTTCATAAATCCTTCTCTCGCGGCGGTTAGCGCGCCGCGCGCTTACTACCCGGATGTTCCCGTCCGGCGGCCGCATTGTGAACACTACTACCAGAACCTTTTCGCCTGAGTCCCCTATCAGCCAATGGCGGCGTTCATGGACGGAATGCTTTTCGTCGTCGACTACCAGGGCGAAAGGGTCGTCGAAGGCAAAAGCCGCCAGTTCGAAAGTTATCCCGTGCTTCAGGGCGTTGCGCTCTGCTTTCTTGCCGTCCCACTCGAACCTTACATTTATAGTGTACACCATAAATAATCCCCAGTCAATGCTTTCCGGGGCCTTTGGAATAGTCTAGCAGGTCACCCCGACAGCGTGCTGTCGGGGTGCGGGCGTGAAAGAAGAAGGGCCGCTTTCGGGCGGCCCTTTCTTGGTTAGTCTTCCAGCACCAGTACGCGGTAGGGGGGGAGGTAGAGGTTGCTGCCGCCGGGCAGCAGCTCCTCCAGGTAGCGTTTGCGTTCAAAGAGCGGGCGCCAGCCTTTGAGCGCGGCGGCGTTCAGCGGCACGTTGGCGTAGGAGGGGTTCAGGATTATTATGCGCTTGCGCCCCCAATGCCGGAATACCGTAATGTCCAGCGCCGGGTCCAGGCCGGCCGGGCGCTCGCCGGGCTTGGCCTTCGCCAGCAGCGGCCCCAGCCGCCGTACTTCGGCCGCCAGGTCGGTGAATATGCGCCAGCGCTCGGGCGAGGCAGCCGCGTCGGAGTATTTGAAATAGAAAACGCCGGCGGCCCCGCGCGCCAGGGACAGGTAAGTCATGAACCGCGCTTCTTCCGCCGTGGGGAAGCGCCCTATGCGCTTGGCCCGGCGCTGCGGGTACTCCAGCCAGTTAAAAGCCTGCAGCACCGCCCACACCGGCTTGCCGGGGCGCTCTTTATCCAGCGCCATGCCGCCCTGCCGCGTCAGCGTTACCTGCTGGCCCAGGGATTCCAGCCGGAGATGCGGCACCGGATACCAGTCCACCATCAGCGCGTCCGCCGCGGCGCCGTAGGAAAGCGCCGCCATTCCTTCGCCCATTACAAAAGCGGTTTTCTGCCGGGGGGACCAGGCCTTCACCTTCTTGTCCAGCTCCGCCAGGCTGGCCGGGGAGAATCGGTGGATCTCGGGCTCGTCGTAAAGGTACCAGGCCAGCACCGGCCAGCGCTTGGCCTCTTTCTCAAGGGGAGAGCCCAGCACCTTATCGGGCGAAGCCACCATTTTCAGGTCCAGCCTGCCGGCTTCGGCCGCCAGCGCCGCCAGTTTCTCCGGGGCGGGTTCGTAGGTCTGAAAACAATTAAAGCCGCCGTCCTTTAAAACCTTAAGTTCCGCCGGCTGGGTTATGCCGTACATGCAGACGGGGAAAAAATCTCCGGCGTTAAGCCCGGCCGGCGGCAGCGCCAATAGCGCGAGGAGGGGAATAAATTTCATGCTACGATTCTAGCAAATCATGATTTGGTATATATTGGCCCTGCCATGCCAAAATCACAAAAATCACAATTTTCGTTGACATGTATCAGGACTTCTATGTAATATTAGTAACGATACAGTACCAATGGGAGGTAGAGTAATGAAATTGTTCCATCTTGTCGCTATCGCGGCGCTCGCCGCTTTCGGCGGAAATCTTTTCGCGCAGGCCCCTGCCGCTCCGGCCAAGCCCGCCGCCAAGCCGGCTGCCGCTCCGGCCAAGCCCGCTGCCAAACCCGCCGCCAAACCCGTGCCCGCCAAAGGCATGAAGATCACCAAGATCACCGGCACCGTCAATATCATGAAGGACGGCGTAATAGTTAAGACCCTCAAACCGGGCGACGCCATCCCCGTGATCACCGACAACAAGCTCTCTTTCGCCGTGGTGGAAGGCACCATGGAAGTGGAAGCCGGCGGCAAGACCATTACCGCCACCACCGGTTCCAACTTCACCGTCACCTCCAACAACGGCCAGGTGAACGTGGCCCTGGGCGCCGGCGCGCCGGTGGCCGTGCGCACCGAGTCGGGCAACAACGTGGTGCTCACTCCCAATTCCGAGATCAAGATGATCACCGCCAATGAAAAGGTGGAGATCAAGGTTGAAAAGGGCAACGCCGTGGTAAGCAACGCCGCCGGCGGTGAAACCCAGAACCTGGCCGCCGGCCAGACCGTCAGCGTGACCGCCCTGCCGCCTCCTCCTCCGCCCGCCGCGGTCACCCCCGTAGTTGCCGAAGACGCCCCGCCCGTCACCGACGGCACCGTTACCGCCGACACCGTCCTGCCGCCGCCGCCGACCAGCACCGTTAATCCCACGCAGGAAACGGAAGAGTCCGTGGTTGCTGAGACCCCCGTGGTCAGCGAGTCCACCCCGTAAGCGGCCGGAATTCAGCCAAGGAGAAAATGATGAAGAACCTTTTAATCGCCCTAGCCCTGGTCCTGCCGGCCGCCAACGCGGCCGCCCAGCAGAACCTCAAGCTCGGCACCCTGGAAATACACCCGCAGGTGGCCATGCAGGCTTCCTACGACAACAACATCTACCTGGTCAAGCAGGCCCCCAAGGGCGCCATGATCAGCCGCAACGCCTTCGGCGTCAACCTGCTCAATAAAGTAGGTTCCCGCCTGGACCTGCGCGGCGGCTACACCCTGGAACTGCTCGGCTACGGCGCCAACAAGGCCAACAACGACGCAGCCCACCACCTGGCCAACCTGGGCGCCGAGTGGCGCCTGCCCAAGAACATGTCGGTTTCCATGGACGACAGCTGGATGCAGACCACCGACCAGGCCACGTCGGAACTCACCGCCCGCGCCAAGCGCGTGCAGAACACCGCGGCCTTCGGCTTCGAAGCCCCCATCCGCGGCAAGTTCGGCTTCAACCTGGCCGCGCAGCACACCTACCACAACTACCTCATCGGGGCCAACAGCTCCCTGGACCGCCAGGAAATGCTGGTAGGCGGCGACATCACCTACAAGCTGCAGCCCAAGACCCGGCTGTTCGTGGCCTACCGCTACGGCACCCTGGCCTACAAGGAAGCCGCCGACGAAACCAACGATTCCACCTACAACAACGTGGACTTCGGTATCACCGGCAACATCGCGCCCAAGATCACCGGCACCGCCAGGGCCGGCGTGCAGTACCGCAATTACGCCAACGACCTCGGCACCGCCGACAACGACGTGACCACCGCCGGCTACAGCCTGCAGTTCGTCTGGAAGCCCGTGGAGAAGACCGACGTGGTCATTTACGGCAAGCGCGGCAACGTGGAATCCTCCTACGGCACCAGCCGCTACTACACCTCCACCACCGGCGACCTCACCGTAAGCCGCCAGGTGCGCAAGGTGAAGGCCAGCCTCGGCTTCAACTACGAGACCAACGCCTATCCCGAGCTGAGCGCCGGCACCAGCAAGAAGCGCCTGGACACCAACACCGGCTTCCGCTGTAACGCCGAGTACTCCGTGCAGAAGTGGCTCAAGGCGGACCTGGGCTACACCTATAAGCACCGCGCCTCCAACGAGAACGACTTCGAGTACAGCGACAATATAGTGGGCCTGCAGCTCAAGGGCATGTTCTAGCCTTAAGCGCAAAAAGAAAGAGCCGCCGGCAAAACCGGCGGCTCTTTTTATTGGGGGGGAATTACTTCGCGGCTTTCTTTACCAGTTCCAGCACGCAGCTCTTCACGGTCTTCATAATGCGCGCGTAACCCTCGTCGGAGCCGCCCATGGGGTCGGGCAGGTCCCCGCCGGCGCCGCAGTAGTCCAGGAAAAGCTTCATCTTGCGCATGCTCTGGGGGAACTTGTCCGCCAGCAGAGCCTCGTGCCGCGCTTCCATAACCAGCACCAGGTCGGCCCAGTCTATGTCCGCCTCGGTCACAAGGCAGGCCTTGTGCGCCGCAGCATCCGCGCCTTCGGCCTTTAAGAACGCCGCCACCTGCGCCGGCATGCGGTAGTAGGGCTGCGCGGCGGTGCCGCGCGAGCGCGCCTCAAAACCCGCCGCCGCCCCGTAGCGGCGCAGCAGCGCCTCCGCCGCGGCGCTGCGGCACACATTCCCCGTGCAGACGAATAACACTTTCATCCCGTAAATTCTACCTTATTCGGGCGGGCCCTCCGAATAAGGTAAAATTCCTTCATGGAAGCGCTGCTCCTGGGTTCAATAGTCTTCGCGCCGCTGGCCTTCGCCGCGGTAGAGCCCTGGGCATTCGGCCTGCTCTACGCCGTCTTCTTCGGCCTGGCCGCGCGCATCTATACCAGGGGCCTGGACCAGAATCCCAACCCCCTGTATAAGAATCTCCTGCCCGCCGTGCTCGGCGTGGCGCTCATCGGCCTGCTCCAGGCCATAACCGAGCGTCCAATTAACGCCCCGTCGGCCATTCTCTTTACCGTGTGGCGGCCAAGCACGCTGAACGCCGTGGTCACCTGGCTGTTCTACGCCGCCGTCCTTTACACCGTGCCGCAGATCATCCGCACCCCGGCGCAATTACAAAGGCTGCTGTGGACTATTTTCGGGGTGGGTGTCCTGGTCGCCTTGATCGGCATGTTCCAGAAGACCGGCGAGAACACGTTGGTATATGGCCTGAGGAGCGTGCACGCCCAGCCTTACGGACCTTTCGTGAATCGGGACCATGGAGCGTCTTTCCTGGCCTTGGCCGCCATGGCGGGCCTCGGGATATTTTTCTCCGGCTTCAGGGGGCTGACCGCGCATCAGAGCAGAGGCAAGTTCTTTGACCTGCTTGCGGTCCAGCTGCTCAAGCTGGTAATGCTGTGTTCCGTGGTTTACGGCATATACCGCACCGGCAGCAGGGGCGGGCTTCATTCTTTTGTTATTGCCTCCGCCGTTCTCGGCATGCTTGCCGCCGTGGCGCTGCGCGTAAAAAGAGCGAAGGTTTCCGCTTTTGCCGCCCTTTTTATCCTACTGGCCGGCTACACGGTTTTTGTCCTGCAGGATAAAAAGCTTATGGGGCTGGAGGGGGGGCAATTCGATTCCTCTGTGCGGACGCGTTTTTCCATGTACCGTTCAAGTTGGAACATGCTAACCGACTTCCCCGTTTTCGGCTCCGGTCTGGGCGCGGTGGAACACGCCTTCCCTCCCTATAAGCTGCCTGATATTTCCGCTGGGGAACTGGTCCGTCACGTTCACAGCGAATGGCTGGAACTCTTTATACAGACCGGTATTGCCGGGGGGCTGCTGTATTTTCTCGGGTTGGGAGCCGCTCTGTGGGGCGTTTTCCGGGTGTGGGCGTCGTCGTACTCGTTCACGCTTAAGGCCCTGGCCGGCGGCGCGTTTGGAGCCGTTCTGGCAGCTATCGTGCATAATGGAGCGGAGTTTGCCCTTCGCATGCCGGCCAATGCGCTGATATTTTACACGCTAATAGGCGCGCTGGCTTCTCCGGGGGCATTGGGAAAAGCCCCGGACTCCGACGAAGAAGAACCCGCCCCGCCGCGCCCGGCCCCGTTAAAATACGCGGTGCCTGCCGCTTTCCTGGCCGCCTTGCTTTCCCTTGCCGCAATTCCGCCGGTCCTTGCCTGGCAGGCAGCCATGGCGGCGCGCCAGGCCGACCCTGAACTTAAGATAACTTTGCTCGCAACCGCCCTTAAGTGGCGCCCCGACCCCCAAACCGCTTTCCAGTTGGGTGGCGAGTATTACAATCAGGCGCTAAAGTCCGCTGCTCCCTGCCCCCTGATCAAGGCCTCGCGCGAAGCCATACAGCCTTATCTCGAACGGGTGCCAGCCAACCCCTTTCTCGCCGACTTGGACCTCAAACTGCGTCACCAAAGTTACACCTGCTCCCGCCCCCGGCCCAATCATTAATTTTGATATAATATATATATGAAAATTGGGGTAGGAATCGTCCTTTTTATCGGGCTTGCCGGGTGCATACCTTCAAAGCCTAATATAGCGTCAAAACAGCCTGAAACCGCTCCCGCGGCGGTCCAGCAGGCGGCCATAGAGCAGCGCCTTATCCAAAGCGCGCTGGAACAGCAGAACAAAAGCCAGGTTAACTACAAGATCCAGGCCGGCGACCTGCTGGAAATAGCCGTATTCCAGGAAAAAGACATGGACCGCGCCGCGCGCGTGAGCGGCAACGGCACCATAACCTTCCCTCTGGCCGGCAACCTCAAACTGGCGGACCTCACCGTTCCCGAAGCCGAAAGCTTCCTGGCCGAAAAACTGGCCGAATTCTTGGTGAAGCCCCAGGTCACCGTGCTCATAAAAGAGTACGGCAACAAACAGATCTACGTGCTGGGCGAGGTAAAGAAGCCCGGCTCCATACAGCTGCCCGCCGAGCGCCGCCTTACCGTGCTGGAGGCCATAACCCTGGCCGGCGGCTTTACCGACCTGGCCGCGCCCGACCGCACCAAGGTGCTGCGCAACGCCAGCGGCCAGAACCTCAATATCCCGGTGGAAATATCCCGCATCACAAAGCAGGGGGACAAAAGCGCGGATATCTTCCTTGAACCCAACGACACCGTCTACGTCCCGCAGAGTTTCTTCTAAACCGAATTTAATTAGTTAAATCTCCCCGGCCGCACGGCCGGGGCTAACCGGTGTACTACCCTTATGGCAGAAGAAAAAGAACTTGAATTCGATCTGAGCTACTACACGGAACTCATACTCCGCCGACGCTGGATAGTTCTGTCCGTCTTTGTTTCGGTAATGCTGATAGCGGCGCTGATAACTTTCAATACCCGCGCCATTTACCAGGCCCAGGCCCTGCTGGTGATCGAGAAGGAACGCGGCAATAACGTGGTTTACCAGGGCGGCCCCACGGTAGAACGCAGCAACGAGGACTATTATCAGACGCAGTACAAACTCCTCAAGAGCGAAGCCCTGCTTAAGACCGTTTATAAGCGCCTGGAACTGGAAAAGGTCCCCGAATTCGCCGGCGTTTACGGCTACCGAAAGCTTATAAAGCCGGTGACCATCGCCCCCGTTCCGCGCAGCCGCCTGGTCTACATAAAGGTGGATTTCTACGACCCCCGCTTGGCCGCTAACATAGCCAACACCATCGCGGCTGTTTACATAGAGCAGAACCTCTCCAACCAGCTTTTTATTTCAAAGGACGTGCTGACCGCCCTGCAGAATGAGAAGGGCTCCGGTTCCCGCGCCCTGTACGAGTCCCTGCCGGCGGTGGTTAACAACGTCCTCATCCAGGATTTGAAGCGTGAGGTGGTAAAGCTGCAGTCACAGCTTGCCGAGGCCTCCGGCCGCTATACGCCCAAGCATCCGCAAGTGGTTTCCCTGTCCGCCAACTTAACTACCCTCCAGGGCCAGTTGAAGTCCGAGACCGACAAGATCATTCAAAGCCTTAAGATAGATCTCTCCGGCCAGTTGATGGGCAATAATATCCGCCTGATCGACGCCGCTGTTCCGCCGTTGAAGCCCATAAAGCCCAGGAAAGGGTTTAACATGCTCCTGGCCTTAATAGGCGGGTTCGTGCTGGGTCTTTTCGCCGCCGCGCTGGTGGAGTTCATAGACCAGACCATACGCACACAGGAAGATGTCGAAAATAAACTTGGGCTGCCGTTCCTCGGGATAGTGCCTCTCACCCGCCAGATAAAAGACCAGTCGGCCTATAATCACCTCCTGCTGCAGGAGCATTCTTTGATAAGCGAGTCTATCCGTAATCTGCGCACCATGGTGGATTTCGCCGAGGTCGGCAAAAAGAACAAGGCCCTTATAGTTACCAGCACGGTGCAGGGCGAAGGGAAAAGCTACGTGGCGGCCAACCTGGCCGTGGCGGTAGCGCAGGCCGGCGAAAAAGTTCTCATCGTGGACGGCGATTTGCGCCGCTCCAACCTCCACAAGGTTTTCCGCGTTTCCAATGCCAAAGGTTTGAGCGATTTTTTAGCCACCGGCAAGAACAGCGAAGACCTGCGGCCTTTGATCCAGCCGACCGACGTCCCCGGACTTTTCATTTTAACCTGCGGTCCCAGGCCCCCGAACCCTGCGGAGCTTCTGAATACTCCGCGTCTCAGCGCCTTCCTGGCCTGGGCCGGGGAAGATTATGACCGGGTAATTGTGGACTGCCCTCCCATGTTCCCTATCAGCGACGTGCTGCTGTGGGGGAAATATATTAGCAACTGTATTTTTGTCACCGCCTTCGGCAAAACCCGTGTTCCCATTATCAGGACCGCCGTGAAGAGGATCATTTCCTCGGGCATAAAAGTCCTCGGGTCTGTGGTCAACATGTCTAAGTTCGGCGGGCTGTCGTACTCTTATTACGGCTATTACCAATACAATTACAACTACGGGCCGGATGCCGTGGACGGGGAAAAAGGGCATACCCGCAAGAGAACCCCTGTAAAGGCGTAGGCGCGGCATCCCTGTAGTAAGACTATGCTGGACCTCTCTAAAAAGCGGATCATGTTAACCGGCGGGGCCGGCTTCCTGGGCTCTTCTTTGGCCGGAAAACTAAAGGCCCGCGGCTGTGAGCACGTATTTATCCCCAGAGAGAAAGATTACAACCTGGTGGAAGAAGACGCCGTCAAAAGAGCCTTCGCAGACTCTAAGGCGGATATTGTTATTCATCTGGCCGCGAAAGTTGGCGGAATAGGCGCGAATCGCGCCAACCCGGCCAAATTTTTCTACGACAACCTTATGATGGGCGCCCAGCTTATGGAGCAGGCTCGACTCAATCGAGTTGAGAAGTTCGTGGCCATTGGGACCATCTGTGCCTATCCCAAATTCGCTCCCGTCCCTTTCAAGGAAGAAGATCTCTGGAACGGGTATCCGGAAGAGACCAATGCCCCGTATGGGATAGCGAAGAAGATGCTTCTGGTTCAGGCCCAGGCGTACCGGCAGCAGTACGGGCTCAACTCTATTTTCCTGCTCCCGGTTAACCTGTACGGTCCCGGAGACAATTTCGACCCCGACACATCGCACGTTATCCCCGCGCTCATCCGTAAATGCGTAGAGGCCGTTAAGGCAGGCGCCAAAGATATAACCGTATGGGGAACGGGGAAGGCTACCAGAGAATTCCTCTATGTGGAGGACTGCGCCGAAGCAATAGCGCTTGCCGCTGAAAAATATGACTCCCCCGAACCGGTAAACATAGGCGCCGGTTTCGAGATATCCATAAAGGACCTGGCCGGGCTTATCGCCGGGCTTACCGGCTTCACGGGAAAAATAAACTGGGACGGGTCTAAGCCGGACGGACAGCCGCGCCGCATGCTGGATACTTCCCGGGCGGAAAAGGAATTCGGGTTTGCGGCCAGCGTGGGCTTTGAAGAGGGCCTGAAGCGCACCATAGAGTGGTATAGCCGCTCTCTGTCTAAAACTGCGGTATAAATCGGAATTCGCGACTGCCAACATGTGTAGAATAGCGGGAATCATAAATTTAAATAGCCCAGGCACTCAGGAGCACGACGCTAGAGTTCGTGCCATGTGTGCGGCCATGGCCCATGGCGGCCCCGACGACACGGGATTCCTCCGGGATGGCGCAGTTTGCCTCGGGCATAAGCGGCTTTCCATCATAGACCTCTCTTCGGCCGCCCACCAGCCTATGCGCGCAGCCGGGCGCAACGTGTGGATTACCTATAACGGCGAAATTTACAATTTCCAGGAACTGAAGAAAGAGCTCTCCCTGCTGGGACATAAGTTCTCCTCGGCCAGCGACACCGAAGTTATAATTTCCGCGTACCTTCAGTGGGGCGAGGAAGCCTTCGCGAAATTCAACGGCATGTTCGCTTTCTGTCTTTACGACAAGGACAATGCGCTTGTTTATCTTGTGCGCGATGCCGTAGGGATCAAACCGCTCTACTATTCCCTGGCAGGGGAACAGTTGATCTTCGCTTCTGAGGTCAGGGCTTTTAAGAGCGTAAACCCGGCCTGGCCCGAGGATCCAGACTGGAGGCCGCTCTTTCTCGCTTTTGGCCATCTTCCCGCGCCGCTTACTACCCTGAAAGGCGTGCAGTCCTTACCTAAGGGAAGTTTTCTGCGCTTGAATTTGACTTCTGGGGTTTCGGAACTTAAAAAGTTCTTTTCCTTCGAGTTCTCCGAGACTGTTAACGACCCGGCCTCCGCGGTAGCTTCGTCCCGCCGGCTTATAGACGCTGCGGTCAAGCGCCACCTGGTTTCCGACGCGCCAATAGGAGTTTTCCTCAGCGGAGGTCTCGATTCCAGCATAATTTCTGCCTTGGCCTATAAATATCACGGCGAGAATTTGCGTACCCTGTCCATCACCTTTGAAGAGAACGATTATTCAGAGGAGGCTTTTCAGGCTTCTATAGTGAACAGGATAAAATGCCGGCACAGCTCTTTTCGCGTTACCAGGCGCGACTTCGCGGAGAGCGTCCCTGATATATTCGCCGCCATGGACCAGCCGACCACCGACGGCGTTAATACCTATTTCATAACCAAGTACGCGAAAAAAGAGGGGTTTAAAGCGGTTCTGTCCGGAATAGGGGCCGACGAACTCTATGGCGGCTATGGCTCATTTAACCGTGTGGGTAAAATTGCCTGGGTAAATGCTCTTCCGGATTTTGTCAGGAAACCTGCTGTCATGGCAGATTTCGCCCGGGCCGGGAAATACCGGCGCACATCCTACCTCGGGAGACCTAATGAACTTTCCGCCTACCTGTTTCTGAGGGGGATATTCTCGCCAAAGGAAATAGCGGGAACACTTGGCGGCACCGAGGGAGGCGTCCTCAAGGCCCTTGAACGTGTAGCGTTCAGCGGGCGCAAGAAGCTGGACAAGAACTATGCCTCCCATATGGAGACCGAACTCTACCTGCAGAACCAAATATTGAAGGATACTGATTCCATGGGAATGTGGAATTCCGTGGAGGTTCGCGTTCCGTTCCTGGACCGTGATTCCATGTCATATGCGCTTTCCGTCGCCCAGAAGATAAAATTCCCAAATGGGGACGGGAAATCCCTGCTTCGCAAAGCTTTCAGGGACATCATCCCGGCGGAAATACTGCAAAGAAAGAAAATGGGTTTTTCCTTCCCGTTCAACGAGTGGCTTTCGGACAAGGAAGTGCTGTCTGCCTGTTCTTCCAGCAGACTCTCTAAGGCCTCAGTCGGGGGGCACTGGTCCAGGGCGTGGGGGTTAGTGGTAATGGAACGCTTTGGCCGCGCCGCCGCCGGCCGCGCGGTTAATTAAAGGCTTTACAGGAGACGAACGTGCATCTTACGTATCGAAAAACTTGCAGGATATGCGGATCTTCCGCTCTTACCGGGGTCATAGACCTAGGAGAACAGTTCCTGCAGGGTTCATTTATTAAACCCGGGAAGAAGGCTCCTCCCCTCAGGAAAATAGCCACAAAACTCCTGCGGTGCGACCCTACGGTAGACGGGAATGCCTGCGGTCTGCTGCAGATGGAGGTTTCCGTCCCTACTCAGGTCCTCTACTCCTCGTATTGGTATCGTTCTGGCACCAATCAGACCATGCGGGACCATCTAAAAGGCATAGCCGAAGAAGCCGCCGGATTTTTCAGGAAGCCGGACTGTCGGGTCCTGGATATCGGGTGTAACGACGGTACACTTTTGGCCTGTTATCCAAACTCTTTCGTCAAATTCGGAGTTGATCCTTCAGATATCGCGCAGGAAATCTCAAAGGATGTTTCCGTAGTACAGGACACCTTCCCTTCCCATGAGTTGGACCGGCTTGCCGGGGATAAGAAGTTCGACATCATAACCTCCATAGCGATGTTCTACGACCTGGAAGACCCCGTGGCCTTCGTTAAAGGGATCAAACGTGCGCTCTCGGAGGACGGGGTATGGATGTTCGAGATGTCGTATATGCCGTCCATGCTTCAGATGAATTCTTACGATACCATCTGTCATGAGCATTTGGAGTATTACAGCCTGGCGGTTATAGAGATCCTGCTTAAGAAATGCGATATGAAGGTGTTCCAGGTCAAATATAACGACATCAACGGCGGCAGCATACGATGTTATGCCACCCACGCCGGTAATTTTAAGTACAAAAGTCCGGAATTCGCCCAGTCGATAAAAAAAATCCGACAGGAAGAGTTCGATATGGAACTGGATACGGATAAACCATACAAGGATTTCCAAAGGCGCATAGACCTGCATAAAAAAGAGCTGTACGTCCTCCTGAGCGGCCTTAAGAAAGCCGGGAAGAAGATCCACGTATACGGCGCGTCCACCAAGGGCAATACGATAATGCAGTGGTGCGGCATAGATAACTCCATTATTGATTGCGCCGCGGACCGGAATCCGGACAAACATGGAGCTAAGACCATCGGCACGAACATCCCCATAATCAGCGAGGCGGATTCGCGCGCCATGAAGCCGGATTATTACCTGGTGCTACCTTGGCATTTCCGCGCTGAATTCCTGGAAAGAGAAAAGGCGTATCTGGCCCAGGGGGGGAAATTTATCTTTCCCCTGCCGAATATCGAGATAGTCGAAAAATGACCGCACCCGAAAGAGCCGGAGGGCAGCTGGCAAGAAAGGCCCTCGTTCTGGTAACCGACGCCTATGGCGGCCGGGGCGGCATAGCCTTGTATAACCGCAATTTGCTCCAGGCTTTGTGCGCGTATCCGGGGATGGAAAAAGTTGTGGCTGTTCCCAGAAAGATATATTACGCACTTGAAGCGATGCCTGGAAATCTCGATTACCGTGTGGGGGCGGCCGGGACCATTGGGAATTATCTGTGGGCCTGCCTTAAGCTCCTGCTGGCGGAGCGCAACTTCGACCTGATAGTTTGCGGCCACTTGCACCTCCTGCCGTTCGCACGGTTTTTAGGCTTTTTTTACGGGTGCCAGGTAGTGCCGGTAATATACGGCGTGGAGGCTTGGACGCCCACCAGCCATGCTTCCGTAAACTATTTTTGCCGCGGCGTGAAGAAATTCGCCTCCATCCGCCGGCTGACGGCCCGCCGTTTCATGGAGTGGGCAAAGATCCCGGGAGACGATTATTTTTACCTGCCCAATTGCATAGATGGCGCCAGGTACGGTGTCGCCCCCAGGAGCCAGGAATTGGTCTCCCGCTATAAACTCGAGGGCAAGACCGTCATAATGACCTCCGGCCGGCTGGATAGCGGCAAGGACCTTAACAAAGGTTTTGATGAAATACTAGAGGTGTTGCCGGAATTACGGCTGAAGATCCCGGGGTTGATGTACCTTATCATGGGGGATGGCGAAGACCGACCCAGGCTCGAGCAAAAGGCGCGGGCCTTGGGGGTTTCCGATATCGTGGTTTTCACTGGGTATGTGGGCGAGGCGGAAAAAGCGGCCCACTACAGGCTTGCCGACGTCTTTGCCATGCCCGGAAGCCATTCCTGTTTCGATACTTACCCGTACCGCTTCGTATTTTTGGAAGCCCTGGCGTGCGGGGTCCCGGTGGTGGGGGCGAAACTGGAGGACCCCTGGGAGGTTAACGACCCGGATTCCGCGCTGATAATCCAGGCCGACCCCCATGACAGGCAGGATATCATCCGGGCCATTTTGACCGCGCTTTCCTTGCCCAAGGGCGAGATTTCACCGATACTAAACAACTATTACTGTTCAGGGTTCGTTAACGCGGTATCGAAGATGCTAGATACCATACTAGTTACGCCTAATGCTTAGACTCGCTTTCCTCGTCTTATTATGACAAACGAAATAAAGAGGATGCTTCGTCCCTTACGTAGGAACTTAAGTCCAATGTGGCATGACATTTGGCCGGATGTCGTTTCCCGGGCGGGCTTGGTTCCTATGCTGCAGCTTGGTTGCGGAATGCACCGTATCGCCAACGCCACTAATGTCGATTTGAGTTCCAAAACAGGGGCTGATGTTGAGTGGGACCTTAATAATTTCCCATATCCGTTCAAAGACAATACCTTTAGCGTGGTCGTGTCGCTTAGCGTTTTGGAACACTTAGACGACTTCTTTTCGGTTATGGGGGAAATTCACCGTATCTCTAAAGACGGGGCATCGGTCTACATCTTAGTCCCTCATTTTAGCTCAGCTGCAGCCTTTGTGGATCCTACTCATAAATCCCACTTTAGTGCCCGCTCTTGTGATTACTTCTTCCAAGGGACGGATATTGAAAAAGACTACGGTTTTTACGAATCCTATCGATACGAGCTTGTCCGAAGGTATGTGGACCTGCAGGGATGGCTGAACTACGTGCTTCCTCTGCGCTGGTTCGTTAATAGGTATCCTGCGTTTTGGGAAAATTACCTTTGCTATCTTTTACGTGGTGCGGGAATATTTTGGGAACTTAAGGTTGTTAAAAGTTAGTGCTTGGCGGATTTCGACATAATGCTTTTGCGCAGACTGATAACACTAATCAAGAGAAACCGTGCTGCCGCCGGCCTCGGAGTCAAGTTTGGTAGGAGCGCCAGCTTTTCCTTGCCCGATAAAATTATGCTCGGGGGAAAGATGTACTCCTTGGCATTGCCGGAAGAAAATGGCGTTAAGGTCGCATTCATTGATTTGTTGCTGGATGACTGCTATGGATGCCGGGATGTAAGGGCTCCGGTTAAAACAGTGCTCGATGTCGGGGCTAACGTCGGCCTTTTTGGATTGGCGGCAAGAGCGGCCTTCCCAAACGCAATTATCCACTGCTATGAACCAAATCCAAATTTGGGAGCATATCTTGAATCACAATCTGTTCCCGGTAGATATGAATACTTTTTAGAGGCAGTAGGGCTGGAAAGGGGCAGAGTCTCGCTTGAATACAACGTGGATTCTGTCCAGACTCGATCAACGCCCAACGTTTATGGTGAGGTAAACCAGGCGGCTTTCCGGGATGTAATATCACGTCTTGGTGGCCATGTGGATATGCTGAAACTGGATTGTGAAGGCGCGGAGTGGGATTTGTTTAGGGATGCCGAAAGTTGGAAGAATATTTCCCGCGTCTCTATGGAGTACCATTTGCAGGGTCAGCATACCATTGCGGAAGTGATTGGCGCGATTGAGTCGTTGGGCTTACGGATCAACAGACATGTCCCCTCGGATGGGTTCGGGCTAATCCTTGCTTCTCGATGACCGATTTTAGGGTGTAACGTCAGGAGATTGGAATGTATAAAAAACTGAAGAATTTCTTGTCTAAAGCCACCGGGAGCCAGCAATTGTTGGCGGCTATTGAGGAACAGACAACGGTTCAGGCGTATATCGCTTGGATGAATTTGCTCTCCCAGGAGAAGTACTCGGACCGGAAGCGTCTTTCCAAGGCAGGATTTAAGGTGTATTCTCAGGCGGAAGAGGACGGATTTATTCACGAGATCTTCCGACGTATCGGTTGCGGCTCCCGGACCTTCATGGAAATCGGAGTGTCTAATGGCCGGGAGAGCAATACTGCGTACCTGTTGCGTCAGGGGTGGAAGGGGGTATGGATAGAGGGCAGTCCTGAATATGCCAAAGAGGCCAGTGCTTGGTTCTCTGGAAAAGTTAAAAGTGGGGATCTTGTGGTCGCCTGCGAGTATGTAACACGGGAAAATGCCGATTCCTTGGTCTCCAAACTTTTGGGGACGAAAGTCGTGGACATTTTGAGCATAGATATAGATGGTAACGACTTTCATATTCTCGAGGCGCTTAAAACCATTTCTCCGCGCGCTATCGTCTTGGAATATAATCCTGTGTTCTTGCCTCCGATAGAGTGGGTAATGCCTTATAATCCGGGGCATATCTGGGACGGGAGTGATCATTATGGCGCCTCCCTTAAATCCTACGAATTGATGTTGCGTGAAAAAGGCTATTCTCTGGTGGGATGCACCACCAATGGGAACAACGCGTTCTTTGTAAGGACCGAACTGACAGGGGAACTTTTCTGCTCCGACACCTCAGCGGAGAACCATTATGAGCCCCAGAGGTTCTGGCTTGGAAAAGCGTTCGGCCAGGGGTATGTTTTCGGCCGCGGCCCGGACAAAGGATGAATAAAGGTACGGCTATTTCTCACTGGCCAATCCTGGCCGGGAAATTCCTGGCTGGTCAAGGGGTTGTGCTGTTTTTAAACCTCCTGGTGGGTTTCCTGTTCCTTCGGATCCTCCCTAAGAACGAATATGCGCTGTATATCAGCGCCGGGATGTTGCTGGCAATAGCCTCACTAGGGTCTGACCTGGGGCTTTCTCAGGCGATGAATAGCCTCGGAGCCAAACGCAGAGATGATAAATCATATCTCGGCGCTTTATTCTCCGCAGCGTTCAGTTACCGGAGAAAATTCTTCCTCATTGCCGCCGTTGTCACTGTGTCAGTGGCTTTTCTTATGTTCCGGGAATCTGCATGGAACTTTTGGCACCTGACCGCGCTGCTTGCTCTGATCCTTGCTACTGCTTGGTTACAGTGCCAGGTCTCGCTGCGAAAATCCATACTTAACATTCACCACGACGCTCCGGCGCTTTTCCATGTAGGAATGCGTGAGGCACTTGTACGTCTGGCCCTTGTCACAGTTTGTTTTGTTTGGCCCACGGCGATCACGGCGCTGGGGATAGGGTTCCTTGGACTTTTGGTAAGCCGCATGGCGGTCTTGAAAGTTTCCAGCAGGTTTATCCATTTTGACTTGGGATCCGTCAATGACCATGATTTGGGACTTAAAAAATTTATCATTCCTCTGGTTCCGGGCATTGTTTATTATCTTTTTCAGGGGCAAATATCCATTTTTCTCCTCAATATCTACGGCTATACTTCTGCGGTTGCTGAGGTCGGGGCGCTGGGGAGGTTAGGGCAGTTGCTGGGGCTAGTTCTTATGCTTAACCCGTTTCTTTTGCAACCAAGTTTTGCGAGGATAGATTCTCGCGCGGTATTTATTTCCAGGGTATCTGCGGTTGTCGCCGGCCTGCTGGTTTTTTCTCTTTTATGCGTCGTAAGCGTGGTCTTGCTCCCGCAGTGGTGGCTTTTTCTGCTGGGCCCTAAGTATGCCGGGCTGAGGGGGGAGTTGCCCATAGCTATAGCCGGCGCGCTATTTACTGTCATAGGGGCCTCTTTGTATACGATAGTGATCTCCAGAAATTTTACGCGGGGCCAGGCTTGGGCAATTGCGGGAGGGTTAGGTAGTCAAGCGCTGTTCCTGTTTTTTGTGGGGGTGCACTCTGCCATGGACGCCCTCCTGTTGAACATTCTTCCCTTGGCTACTTACGCTGCACTGCAATTCGGTCTGGTGATTAAAATAGCTAAAAATTGGGAAGCTTGCCCCAAAGCTAATTCTCCTGCCGGTGGGGCACTGGAACTTAACTCATAAGATATTGGCTATAAAACTATGCGACTTCTGATATCCTTGGAAAAACTACTCTGCCAATTCGGTCTGGACTTTAGAAAAGTGGCTGTAGGCTTGTTCGAACTGCCTCATTTTATCCTCTCTGCCCGGCGTTATTCTTCCGCGGCAGTGAAATCGGAGTTTCCTCTATCTATACGGGAGCTTCGCCCAATGCTGCATGACCGACGGGTCCAGGCCGGGCAGGTTAACCGGATATATTTCTTTCAGGATCTCTGGGGTGCCAGGAAAGTTCGCTCAAAAATGCCGGCGCGTCATGTGGATGTGGGGTCTTCGCTTGAGGGATTTGTCTCCCACCTGCTTTGTTTTATGCCGGTGGAGGTAATTGATATTCGGCCTCTTGATCTTTCTGCCCAGGGATTAAGTTTTATCAGGGAAGACGCTACCACCATGGAAAGATTCCCGGATAATAGCTTGGAATCCATTTCTTGTCTGCATGCCGCTGAGCATTTTGGCCTCGGACGGTACGGGGACGCCGTGAAAGTAGACGGGTATGTCGATATAATGCGCGCCTTGGCTAGGGTTTTAAAGCCCGGAGGTGCTTTGTACTTTTCAGTGCCTGTAGGCAGGCAGAGGGTTCAGTTCAATTCCCAACGCATATTCGATCCTTTGACCATTATCCGTCATTTCCAAGGGCTGAGACTGGTTTCTTTCTCCGGGGTAAATGATAACGGCGAATTCGTGGAAAACGCGGCGCCGGCTGATTTCTCCGGGTTGAACTGCGGTTGCGGTATGTTCGAATTCACCAAATAGAGCCGCTTTGGATGATTTTCTCATGCGCATAGTGATAATTACCAAGAATCTTCCTCCCGCCGTTTGCGGGATAGGGGACCATAGCGTGATGCTGGGGGAGGCTATTCGCGCCAAGGGGCATTCTGTCACTATCATTGCCGGTAATGGCGATATTGGCGCCGACAGGTGCGTCGAGGATAATTTTTGGCTTCCGGAAAGGATCGGCCGGCTCGCAGAGAGGTTGAAAGCTCTAAAGCCTGACCATGTGATCCTGCAATATACGCCTCTGATGTACGCACTTCAGGGGGGGAGGCAGAATCCTGCTCTGGCTGCTTTTTGGGCGGCGTGTTCCCGGGAATACCGCACTTCGATAATCCTGCACGAAACATACTTTCGGGCCTGCTGGCATCTCCCGAGCCTGATACGCGGGACCTTCGAAAAAAAGATGTTAAAGGCCATGGTCTTGAGTTCTCATAATGTTTTTACCGCGTCCCAGCCTCTTTTGGACGAGGTAAAAGGCTGGTCCGGTTCTGCCAGAGTTTGCCTGTTGCCGATCGGGGCCAACTTTGTATTCCAGCCTGTAGATAGGGAAAGGCTCCGAACGGAATGGGGTATCGCCTCCGGGGAGATTGTTCTGGCCCTTTTTGGCGGCGGAAAGATAAACCTGCGCAAGCTTAGCGGATATATAGATGCCACAGATGCTTTGCTGAGAGAGCAGGGGATTGGGATAAAGTGGTTGCTGTTGGGTGGAGTTAAGAAAGAATTTTTCTCCCTGAAGTCGCCTGTAATCTCCCCTGGCTTTTTGCCGTCCAAAGATCTTGGGGAATGGCTCCAATTGGCTGATATCTTTCTTATGCCGCAGATCTTGGGGCTTTCCGCTAAGCGCGGTACGCTAATGGCCGCCATGCAGCATGGTCTGCCGGTAGTAGGGACCAGTGGCGTGATGACCGATAAGTTTTGGGAAGATCTTCAGGGAGTAGTGCTGGTGAGGGACCGGGAGGGCTTTGCGGAGGCTGTGCTCTCTTTGTCCAAAGACTCTAGTCGGCGGCTCCAGATGGGGCACGCTAACCGGGACTATCATGATAATTTCCTGGCCTGGCATAAAATAGCCGATAAGCTTTTGGGGTTCGCCGTATGATAAAAGGGTACATATACTTTTGTATTGCCATGCTTGTCTTGTACGGGGACATGCTTAAGCGAGTTTTTCCGGAATCGGCGCTTGCGGTACTCTATTTCATGGCGGGGTTGCTGTTGGTGCTAATGGCTTTTCGCGGGAGGAAGGCCTCCTCAACTATTGGCACGGACGCAAAGCGTGTGAGTTTCTTCGCCGCATTTCTCGTTGCAATCTACGCTTTGCAGCTTTCTACCACCTTTTTTTCCCCGTTTGCCCTGGCTTTCAGCCATTTCCTGTACATGGCCATCCCTCTTTCGTTCATTATTGTGATACACCGGTACGCGCCAGAGTTCGACCTCTCCAGGCTTGCTACGGTTTTTTTGATACTGATGATACCTATTAATATCGTTGGGCTTATACAATACCTGGTAAATCCTGGTTTTCTGATCTCAACTTCATATAGCGCGACCGGCGGGATCATCGACCGGAATTTTTTTATTGGCGGCTACTTTTCCAGGTTCCCGTCCCTTTTTGCCAGCGCGGACCGGTACTCCGCAATGGCCTTAATGCAGTTCTTCTTTTCTGTGGTGCTCCTGGCCAAAGACGAGAAGTTGTCCCGAAAGCAATATCTCTGGGGTGGGGCCAATGTTTTAATGAGTTTCGTGGCGCTGGGGATATCTGGGGCAAGATCCAGGATCCTGATAGCTATAGTGGAGGTTTTCTTCCTGGGGGCCATTCAAGTGATCCCGATGTTCAACCTTAAGGGGGTATCCGCCCGGGAAGGCGTACGGCGGCTTATAGTTCTGTTCCTGGGGATGGTCGGCGTCAGTGCCTTCTTTTATCTTGTTTATTCTCCAAAAGCCCAGGATTTCCCTATTTTGGCCATGCTCAATCAGACTTTCGACTCCGGCGACGTGGGGGTGCGAATTAACGAAGCGTTGGAATTATCGCGTCCCACGGAGCAGGTTTCCCTTGCCGGTCTGGGGCTGGGTACGCAAAGTCTGGTTCCTGGAAAACCCGGAGAGTTCGGGCTCATGTCGATTTGGGCCGAAAGTGGCTTGTTCTGGGGAATCCCTCTGATCATTTCTTTCATGGGGATGATTTTTGTGCTGTTCAAACTTTCATTTAAGGCTGCTATTACGGGGAAGGGCCTTTTCTTTGTTCACTACAGCTTTCCGCTGCTGATACTGATCTTTGGCCTGCTTTCCGGGCTTACCGCAGCATTCGAACTCTCGACAGGGGTATTGCTTTGCTGTATTGTCGCGTCTGTTACACGTTTAACTCCTCAGGGGACATGAATGGGAAAAAAGTCGATGTATGAATCACAATCTTCCGGGTGCCCGGATTATTCGGGCTCAGGCCGCGACGCTTTTGTGGTCGGATATGTAAGCGGATTGGCCAAAGCGAGTGCTGATGTCCCGCGAATCGCCGAACTTTCGGTGGGGAGCGGCGCGTTATCTAAGGCCCTGGTCCAAGCTCTTCCGAAGGCCGAGTTCACGTTCGCGGACATCTCTTCGGCGAATCTTAAGGTACTTGAATCAGCGTTTAGCGGCTTTAAAGCCCAGGGCGTGCGGGGGCCGCGCCTTATAGAATGCGATTTTGATACTCAGTTCTCCTTGCTCGAAGACGCGGCTTTTGATGTCGTAATTGCGCTGGATATCCTTGAGCATGTCTTTGATGTGTTCGCCTTTATCGGCAATTGCCGTAGGATCTTAAAGCCGGGGGCAACTCTAATTTTAAGGACTCCCAACATAGGATATATAAGGCACAGGCTCGGTCTCCTGGCCGGCGGTCTGCCGGTGACGTCGAGTTGGTTCGGCAAGCGGGGAGAATTGGGCGAATGGCGAAAGTTCTGGAGTTGGGATGGCGGTCATTTGCATCTTTTTACCATTCCCGTTCTGCGTCAACTGATATCCGAGGAGGGCTTCTCGATAGAATTGTGTCGGGATCCCGGTACAAAATGGGAAAGTGTCAGGGGCATCTGGCCAAATCTGATGTATTCCAATCCGCTTATTGTGGCGCGAAACAACAAGGGTAATTCCAAAGGGTAAATGCATTTTCTCGTTCAGATAAATAATAATGCCCATGAATGGGCGGGGACCATGGTGCAAAGTGGGGAGCATCCCCGTCTTCCTTTGCCTTATGCCTATGGCGCGGCTTTTCTTAAGAGAGGGCATAAACTATCGGCTATTAACACTGCCCCTGTTCTCCAGCCTGCTGGCCACTTAGATCCATTCGAGTCTGTTTACTCACCTGCGGAGTTATCCAAAGCCCTGCGCGGGGTGGATTTCGGAATGCTGTGGGGGGGTGTTGGGCTTTCCGGCCTGGCCCGCCAGCTGGTAAGCCGGCCGTATGCCAACAAGGTGATCTTTAACTCATATGTGTGGAACCTGGATAGGTCGCCGTCCTTGCGGAGCCGTAAAGCGGTGGGCATAGCCCGGATGGCCACCCGCTTCTCAAAGACTGCTGTGTTCATTACGCGTGAGCAGGCCACCGCCGCCAAGGCCGTGCTTGGCCACAAAAAGGCGGTAGTAACACTGACATGCGGCATTGATACGTCTTTTTATAGTACCCCATCGTATTTCGCGGATGTCCCGGAGATTTATCGTGACCGTGTTGAACGCCTGCTTTCCGGCCCCTACATGATCCTCCCGGGAGATGAGTTGCGGTTTAACCGTGACGCGCTGGACCTGGTCGCCGAAACGGGCATTCCCATGGTGCGCATTTCGCAGTATTCCGCGTCGCATATGTCCGAGCTCCGGAAGGAGATAGCCGCTAGAAAGATAGAGGACAAGTTCCTGGTTTTTGAGAAGGTGAGTTATCCTTTCCTGCGCTTTCTTTTCCGCAACGCCGCCATGTATGCCGGTCTGGTCAATTCGGACTGGCAGCCGGCAGGTTGGACCACGGCTTGTGAGGCGTTAGCCAGCGGGACTCCAGCGGTGGCCTACGAAGGCCTGGCCTCCCGCGAGTTGAGCCGCCTCGGCGCCGACGCTTCTTTTCTGAGGGCGGCCCCTGCCAAGGATATCCGTAAGTTCAAGGACCTGGCCTCCGATTTTCTGTCGGCAGGATATAAAAATAAAATTTCACCTAAAATTATTGATTTCTCCGAAAGCCGCCTGGATTTGGAAACCACCGGCGAGGCCTTTGCCAGGGAAATAGAGGCGGTCATCTAGCCGCATGAAAATTCTCCATGTGATGCCAGATCTTGCCCCTGCTACTGGCGGACCTGTAACGGCCGTGCTCGGAATGGCGGAAGCCCAGGCTGAGTTGGGGCATGAAGTGTCTATAGCCGCTACCGGGGACATGCCAGTAAATTCCAGGCCAGGTGGGAGGGTGAAAGTCCTCCTGTTCCCGCGGACGTTACCGTTCTGGATGTTTTCGTGGTCACTTGGTCGCAACTTGCAGCAGCTTATAGCCGCATCGGACCTGGTCCATATACATATGATGTGGGAATATCCAGCCTGGAAGGCCTCCCAAATATGCGCGGCTCTTGGCAAACCTTATATTATCCGGCCCTGCGGAATGCTGGATAAATGGTCGCTGGCGCAGAGCGCTTGGAAAAAGAAAGTTTATTTGGAGCTCTTTGGTAACCGGCTGCTTTCCTGCTCGGCAGCCGTTCATTATACTTCCGCCGGAGAGATGGCGGCCTCTCTCCCGGAAAATAAACGGCCCGCCGATTTTGTTTTGCCTGTGGGCCTCCCTGTATCCGCCTGGGAAGGACTGCCGCCAGCGAACGTTTTTCGGGAGAAGTTCCCGGAAACAGTCGGCCGCCGAATAGTTCTCTTTTTTGGGAGACTGCATTATAAAAAGCAGCCGGAGGTCGCCATTCGCGCTTTTCAGTTGCTTCGCTCAAGGTGTCCTGAAGCGCACCTTGTTCTAGTCGGGGCTGGGGCAGCGGGTTATGTCGCCTCCCTGAAGCTGCTCGCTAAGGAGCTTGGGCTTCAGGCGCATGTCACGTTCACGGGAATGCTGCTTGGGGAGGATAAGCGCGAGGCACTTTCCGCGGCGGACATTTTTATTCTGCCTAGTCTTAGGGAGAATTTTGGGGTGTCCGTGACGGAGGCGATGGCCGCGGGTTGTCCGGTAGTGGTAAGTCCTGGAGTCGATATCTCAGAAGATATCCGCCAGGGGAAAGCGGGGGTGGTCTGTTCCCCTGACCCGGAGGCCTTTTCAGCGGCTATGGCGAAAATATTGAATACCCCTGGGCTGGCCCGCTCGATGGGGGAGAATGGTTTGCGACTCGTTCAAAGAAAATACAGGTGGGACAATCTCGCGCGCGACCTGATAGGAGTTTACGGCGGGGTGCTTTCCGGTAAAAGATATAATTGAATCCTGGGAATTTAGAATGAACATACTCGGACTTAACGCATATCACGGAGATTCCGCCGCCTGCCTGGTGGTCAACGGCAAGTTGGTCTGCGCCATGGAAGAGGAGCGCATAAGGCGCCAGAAACACTGGGCGGGCATGCCGGTAGAGGCTGCAAAGTGGTGCCTGGGCTACGCCGGGCTCAAACTGGAAGATGTTGATCATATCGCCGTGGGCAGGGATCCGTATGCCAACCTTGGGAGGAAACTGCTCCGTCTCGCCGGGAAGCGGCCCTCGTTAGGCTTTCTCAAGAACCGCCTCAATAACGCCGCCAAAATAGGGGATGTTAAAACTGAACTCTGCCGCGCCATGGGGGCGGCCCCTGCTTCCGTAAAGGCGCGCCTGCGTTGCGTTGAACATCATAAAGCCCACCTGGCCAGTTCTTTTTTCGTTTCCCCGTTCGACGCTGCCGTCTGCGTTTCGGTAGACGGGTTTGGCGACTTTGTGAGCACCATGCGGGCTTTCGGCAACGGCAGTGCCATTCACGACCGGGACCGGGTATATTACCCTCATTCCCTGGGCATCTTCTACACCGCGCTTACCCAGTTTATGGGCTTTCCTCATTACGGCGACGAATATAAGGTGATGGGCCTGTCCGCGGCCGGCAAGCCGACTTATATGGCCGAGATGCGCAAAATAGTCCGGCTTACTGACGACGGGTTCTTCAAGCTGGACACTTCCTATTTTACCCATGAGACCAAGGGCGTGGAGATGACCTGGAGCGAGGGCTCTCCCTCAATTGCGCCTATTTACTCCGATAAGCTTTCGGAACTGTTCGGAGCTCCGCGGCAGCCTTCTGAAAAGGTGGAGCAGCGCCACGCCGATATGGCCGCCTCCGTGCAGGCCATGTATGAGGAAGCGTTCTTCCATATTCTGAACGCCGCCTACGACAAGTACAAGGACCCTCGCCTGTGTCTTTCCGGCGGCTGTATTCAGAATTCTCTGGCGAACGGCAAAATCTACGAACGAACTCCTTTCCGGGAGGTTTATGTGCCGCCTGCCGCGTATGACGCGGGTACGGCGGTGGGTGCGGCCTACTGGCTCTGGAACCAGGCAAAGAATTCGCCCCGCTCTTTTGTGATGGAGAGCCCTTATTGGGGGCCCCAATGGGAGGAATCCGCCGTAGAGGAACTCCTGAAGCGCCGGGGACTGAATTATACGAGATTGAGCGACAAGGACCTCTTTGAGACTTTTGCCGGGCATGTGGCGGCTGGCCGCATAACCGGCTGGTTCCAGGGCCGCACGGAGTGGGGCCCACGGGCGCTGGGCAACCGGAGCATAGTGGTGGACCCGCGCAGCAGCGAGATGAAAGATATCCTTAACGCCAGGGTTAAGAGGCGGGAGAATTTCAGGCCCTTCGCCCCTTCGGTACTGGCGGATAAGGCCGGGGAGTGGTTCACGGAGTCGCGCCCTGTGCCTTTCATGGAGAAGGTGTACGGCATACGCGAGGAGAAGCGCGGCGCTATCCCCGCAGTTACCCACTTGGACGGCACCGGCCGCCTGCAGACGGTTACGGCCAGCATGAATCCGCGTTATTACGCGCTCATAGAGGCTTTTGACCGCCTGACCGGAGTGCCCATGGTGCTTAACACCTCTTTTAATGAGAACGAACCGATAGTCAATTCTCCGGAAGACGCCGTGAACTGCTTTGAGCGGGTCGGCATGGACGTGCTGGCTATAGGGAATTTCCTGGTTAAATCAAAGTGAAGATATCGATAATAACCGCGTGTTATAACTCTTCCGCCGCCATAGAGACGGCGGTGCGTTCCGTATTGGATCAAACGCACTCGCCGGTTGAGTACATAGTAGTGGATGGCGCCTCCACGGACGGTACGCTGGATATCCTTGCCGGCTATAAGGGCCGGATCTCCAGGCTGATCTCGGAAAAAGACGGCGGGATATATTACGCCCTGAATAAAGGTTTTTCGGCGGCTACCGGTGACGTGGTGGGCCTGCTACATTCCGACGACGTTTATGCAGGCGCGGACGTTCTGGAAAAGGTCGCCCGGGTTTTCGCAGAGACTGGCGCCGACGCCGTTTACGGCGACCTGGCCTATGTGCGCGCCGACGGCAGCGTTCTGCGCTACTGGAAGGCGGGGGTCTATGACCGCGCTTCCCTGGAGCGCGGCTGGATGCCGCCCCATCCGGCGTTCTTCGCGCGGCGGGAGGTTTACGCTAAATACGGACTTTTTGACACTTCCTACCGGATAGCGGCGGACTATGAATTGCTGACGAGGCTGCTCTACAAGAACTCCCTTAAGACTGCCTATATTCCGGAACTGCTCGTTAAGATGCGAGTCGGGGGTACCAGCAACCGCAGCTTGAAGAATATCCTTCTTAAAAGCCGGGAAGATTACAGGGTTATAAACACCTATGGCTTGGGCGGAATAAAAACTTTGTTAATGAAGAATTTCTCGAAGTTGCCGCAGTTCTTTCGCAGGGCGGCTGCGCCAAGATGAGAGGATGGGCAAATCTTGGGTACAATATAACGTGCTTCTTAAAGGGGGCTCGCGTTCGTGCTGATTTTTAAGTGGCGGAAATTCCTGGTTTTTGTCGGCGACGTGGTTATTTTTTACGTCGCGCTGGCCGCCGCTTTATATTTCCGCCATCTCGATTATATCTCCCTGGATTTCCTGGTTCAGCATTTAAAAGCCTTCTCTTTCCTCCTGCCGGTCTGGGCCCTGGTGTTTTACGCCGTGGGTTTTTACGATATCCGCCGCCTGAACAAACTCGTAGCTCTGATAAACCAGAGCATTATTACTTTCTCTGTGAACTTGCTGCTGGCGGCGGCCGCCTTCTACCTGTTCTCTCCGCATTTGGGCCTTACCCCTAAAACCCACCTGTTCCTGGCCTTGCTTTTCTTCCACCTGCTCGCACCTATTTGGCGCCGGCTCTGGGTGAAGATATTTTTCCCTAAACTTCTGCTGCAGCGGGTGGCTTTCCTGGGCAGCAACCCGCTTGTGGAAGATATAAAGACGGACCTTCAGCGGAATCCTTACCTCGGCTTTTCCGCGATCTCCCTCAGCACTCTCAAGGCTAAATACGAGCCGACTCACGGCTATTGGCGCCCCAGGGGCCGGCGCGGGGGCGGCCTGGAGGTGAAGTTCGACCTGCTGGTGCTGGTGGCCGACGACGTGCACAAGAACCCGGTGCTTGAAAGCATGCTGCTCTCCTCTGCTGTTATGGAGGAGATCCCAGTAATTACCCATTTGGATTTCTACGAGGACCTTTACGGCAAGATACCGCCCGAGCACGCCGCCCAGCTTAACTGGCTTATGAGCAATGTGCTCCATAAGGACAAAAGAGTTTATGGTCATATTAAGCGGGCCTTAGGGATCTTTGTTTCCCTGCTCGCGCTAGTGGCCGCCTTGCCGGTAATGGCGCTGGTCTATCTGGGGCTTAAGGCCGAGGGCGGCTTGGGCGAGCCGGCTTTCTTCTTCCAAAAACGCGTCGGGTATCTGGGCAAGAGGTTCGTGCTGTGGAAATTCAGGACAATGGTGAAAGGTTCTGATAAAGCGGGGCCTTTCTCCGGGCCGGTGGGGAAAGATCGCCGGGTTACGGCCTTCGGGCGCTTCCTGCGGCAGACGCGCCTGGATGAACTGCCCCAGCTCTGGAACGTGCTTAAGGGCGACATGGCCCTGGTGGGCCCCCGCCCGGAGTGGATACGCGAGGTGAACATTCTCGAGCACAAGGTCCCGCACTACCACCTGCGCCATCTTGTGCAGCCGGGGCTTACGGGCTGGGCCCAGATCCATCTGCCTCCTACTTCGAGCGAAACCCAGTCCCTGGAGAAACTGCAGTACGACCTGTATTACGTCAAGAACATGTCCCTGGCGCTGGACCTTGGCATACTTCTGCGGACCATCCGCCGGGTTTTCCAGGGGGACGCCGCCTTCCTTGCTGATAGCCGGGGTGGAGAAGTGCAGCAGGGGGTATAGCTGTACGGGGTGAAGGTCAGCTCCGGCATCGATATCCTCTGTATTCGTTTAGCTAATCATGAAAATCGAAAGTGCTAGTTGGGAATTTCATGGTATAATGTTTTTATGCTGATAAAGCGTTCCCATGCGCGGGGACATCTGGCCGCCGCGCTTAAACGCAGCCGTGTGGCCGCGCTTATAGGCCCGCGGCAATGCGGTAAGACCACGCTGGCCCGTCAGTTTGTAGAGGCTGACTCCCCTAACTATTTCGACCTTGAGGATCCCGCAAGCCTTGCCAGGCTGGCCGAGCCTAAGACCGCCCTTGCCGGACTTAAGGGGATAGTAGTAATAGATGAGATCCAGCGCCGCCCGGAATTATTCCCGGTTCTCCGCGTGCTGGCGGACCGCAAGCCGCTGCCCGCCCGCTTTCTTATCCTCGGCAGCGCGGCCCCTGAACTTCTGCGGCAGTCTTCCGAATCCTTGGCCGGCCGCCTTGAACTGATCCCTCTCTCCGGCCTCAGCCTGGCCGAGGTGGGGAAAAAGCGGCAACCCCTGCACTGGTTAAGGGGGGGATTCCCTCCGTCCTTCCTGGCGGCCTCGGAGGCCGACAGCCTGGCCTGGCGGCGTAATTTCATCCAGACCTTTCTCGAGCGCGATCTGCACCAGTGGGGCATAGGCGTGCCCCCCGCGGCGCTTATGCGTTTTTGGGCCATGCTGGCGCATTACCACGGCCAGATCTGGAACGCCGCCGAGCCGGCCAAAGCTCTAGGGATAAGCGAGCCCACCGTGCGCAAGTACCTGGATATACTTTCCGGCATCTTCATGGTGCGGCAGCTTCAACCGTGGCACGCCAATCTTAAAAAACGCCAGGTAAAAGCGCCTAAAATATATTTCCGCGACAGCGGCCTGCTTCACCAGATGCTGGGCATACGCTCTGAACGGGAACTTTTTAACCACCCAAAATACGGCGCGTCCTGGGAAGGGTACGCCGTGGAGGAGGCCATAAAGGCCGCGGCTCCGGACGAAGCCTACTACTGGGCCACCCATAACGGCGCGGAGATAGATTTGCTGCTGGTGAAGAACGGGAAAATGACCGGCGTGGACTGCAAGCGGGTTGACGCGCCGCATCTGACCCCCTCCATGGGGATAGCTCTGCGGGACCTGGGCCTGGAACGCATATTTGTAGTATACCCCGGCTCCAGAAAATATGACATAACCGATAAAATAACTGCTCTCCCTTTTGATTCTCTCGCAACGGGGGAAAAAGCTTTTTCCTGAAACTAGCTCTCCGGAACTCTTATGAAATTTGTCTTTAGGAAAACCGTGATCGCGGGCCTGGTGGTAGTTAAGCCCGAGGTGGGGCAGGACGAGCGGGGAACCTTCTCCGAGAACTATAAAGCCTCCGAGTTCCGCAAAGCCGGCATTAAGACGCTTTTCGTGCAGGAGAACCGCTCGGTTTCCCGCCGGAACGTGCTGCGGGGGCTGCATTACCAGCGCCCGCCACACTCCCAGGCCAAGCTGGTGCGCTGCGGCCAGGGCCGCATCTTCGAGGTGGCGGTGGACCTGCGGCCCGGTTCCAGGACCTTCGCAAAGCATTACTCGCTGGAGCTTTCGGCGGCCAACGGCCTTATGCTTTATATCCCCGAAGGCTTCGCCCACGGCTTTTACGCGCTTACGGATAAGGCCGAAGTGATGTACAAGTGTTCGCGCGAATACGCGCCCTCTCACGACGCCGGCGTGCGCTGGAACGACCCCGCGCTGAAGATAAAGTGGCCGTGCAAACGCCCGGTGCTGTCGCCAAAGGATAAGGCGCTGCCCTTCCTGGCGGAGCGCGGCAAATAGGAGTTCTATGAAAGGGATAATCCTCGCCGGGGGGGCAGGCACCCGTCTCTACCCCATAACCAACGCCGTCTGCAAGCAGCTGCTGCCGGTTTACGACAAGCCGATGATCTACTACCCGCTTTCGGCGCTGATGCTGGCCGGCATACGGGACATACTCATAATTTCCACGCCCAAGGACCTGCCGCGCTTCCGCGAGATGCTGGGCGACGGGCGGGCCTGGGGCCTTAAATTCAGCTACGCCGAGCAGCCGCAGCCCAAGGGCATCGCCCAGGCGCTGTGCATCGGGGCGGAATTCGCGGGCTCCGATGACGTCTGCCTGGTGCTGGGCGACAACATTTTCTACGGCCACGGCCTGCCCGAGGCTTTCCGCAAGGCAGTAGCGGCCGCGCGTAAGAAGAAGGCAACGGTCTTCGGCTATTACGTGAACGACCCTGAACGCTACGGCGTGGTGGAGTTCAATAAGGCCGGCAAGGCGCTCTCGATAATTGAAAAACCGGCCCGGCCCAAGTCTAATTACGCGGTTACCGGCCTCTATTTCTACCCCAACAGCGTTATTACAGTGGCTCGCGGCATAAAGCCCAGCCGCCGCGGCGAACTGGAGATCACCGACGTGAACAAGGCCTTCCTTAAGTGGGGGGCTTTGGACGTGCAGCTGCTTGGCCGCGGCTACGCCTGGCTGGATACCGGCACCTGCGAAAGCCTGCTGGAAGCGGGGGAGTTCATGTCCACCATGGAGCGGCGCCAGGGCCTGAAGATAGCCTGTGTGGAAGAGATAGCTTTCAACATGGGCTACATAAACCGCACCCAACTGCTGAAGCTCGCCGACGGGATAGGCGCCAATGGCTATGCCGAATACCTGCGGAGAGTGGCCGCCTGATGAGATCCGACGCCAATATCCTCGTTACCGGCGGAGCCGGCTTCATAGGCGCCAACTTTATACGCTACGTGCTGGCCCTCCCCGGTTTCAAGGGGCGCGTGATAAACCTGGATAAGCTTACCTACGCCGGCAACCTAAATAACCTCGACGGCCTCGGCTCCCGGCACGTGTTCGTGAAAGGCGACATCTGCGACTACAGGAAAGTGCTGGGGCTGCTGCGGCGTTATAAGATCGCCTGCGTGGTCAATTTCGCGGCCGAAAGCCACGTGGACCGGTCCATACACGGGCCGGCTGAATTCGTGCGGTCGAATATCAACGGTACTTTCTCGCTGCTGGAAGCGGCGAGGGCCGCCTGGGCCGGGCGCAAGGACGTGCGCTTCCACCACGTCAGCACCGACGAGGTTTACGGGTCCCTGGGGAAGACCGGCAAGTTCAAGGAGACCACGCCTTACGACCCGCGCAGCCCGTATTCGGCTTCCAAGGCCTCTTCGGACCACCTGGTGATGGCGTACCACCACACCTACGGCCTACCGGTGACCATTTCCAACTGCTCCAACAATTACGGGCCCTATCATTTCCCGGAGAAGCTCATTCCGCTGGTAATCCTGAACGCCTTGGAAGGCAAGCCGCTGCCGGTTTACGGCGACGGCATGCAGGTGCGCGACTGGCTTTACGTAGTGGATCATTGCGCGGCTATCTGGCGCGTTATGAACAAGGGACGTACCGGGCAGACCTACAACGTGGGCGGCAACAGCGAGATGGCGAATATCGACGTGGTAAAGGGGATCTGCGCCGCGCTGGAGAAATTCCAGCCTTCCTGCTGCAACGCCCTGCTTAAGGGGAAAAAGTACGCGGAGCTGATAACCTACGTGAAAGACCGCCCCGGCCACGACCGGCGCTACGCCATAGATTTTTCCAAGATACGCCGGGAACTTGGCTGGAAACCTTCAGTGACCTTTAAAGAGGGGCTGGAGAGCACGGTGGTGTGGTATCTGGGCAATTCCGCCTGGGTGCGCGACGTGAAGACCGGCGCGTACCGCGGGTGGCTGAAGAAAAATTATTCCAGATGAAAGTAGTCTTCCTCGGAACCAACGGCTGGTACGATACCGGTACCGGCAATACGGTTTGTGCGCTCATCAAGACAGCGCGCTACGATATAGTGCTGGACGCCGGGTACGGCCTGCATAAACTCAATAAGTACTGCGACGGCAGCAAACCGGTTTTCATCCTGCTCAGCCATTACCATATAGACCACATAGCCGGCCTGCATACGCTGGTGAAGTTCCGTTTTAAGAAAGGCCTTACCATCTGCGCCCAGAAAGGCGGGCGCAAGGTGCTTGATACTTTTGTGGGGCGCCCATTCACCGTGCCGCTTAAAAAACTCCCCTATCCCGTAAAAGTTCTGGAATTGCCGTCGGAGATAAAGAATCTGCCGTTCAAGGTTAAAACGCTGCCGCTGGTGCACGCGGACCCCGTGCTGGGCTTCCGCCTGGAACTGGAGGGGAAAAGCGTAACCTATTGCACCGACACCGGTTATTGCCCCAACGCCCTGGAACTGGCCCGCGGCGCGGACCTGCTTATAACCGAATGCGCCCACCTGCCCGGCGAGCACAACCCCGCCTGGCCGCACTTCAATCCCGAAACCGCGGCCAAACTCGCCCTGGAGGCCGGCGCCAAGCGCCTGGCCCTCACCCACTTCTCCGCGGAACGCTACCACAAACCCGCCCTGCGCGCCATGGCCCTGCGGCTGGCCCGCAGGACTTTTCCCCGGGTAACAGCCGCCCGTGACGGTTCTCAAGTCAAGGTCTGATACCGTTTGCCCTGCTTCGCCGCTCCGGGCTTTGATATAATGAATATATAGATGAGCCTCCCCAAGAATGTATACGTGGTGGCTGGCCCTAACGGGGCAGGTAAGACCACTTTCGCCCGTGAATTCCTGCCAAATTACGCGCATTGCCCCAACTTTGTAAACGCGGACCTTATCGCACAGGGATTGTCTCCTTTCAGGCCGCGCGCGGCGGCCATTAAGGCCGGAAAACTGGTGCTTCGCAACATAGCCGAGTACGCTGCCGCGGGGGTGGATTTCGGGTTTGAAACCACGCTTTCAGGACGCACACATCTTAAACTGTTTCAAAAACTTGCAGTGAAAGGTTACAAGGTCCACATTTTCTTCCTATGGGTGCCGGCTCCTCAGCTTTCTTTGATGCGTATTCGCAACAGGGTGCTCGGCGGAGGACATCATGTTCCCACCGCGGATGTCATCAGGCGGTTCTCCCGTTCCATGAACAACTTTTTCAGCGTCTACAAAGACGCGGCCTCCACGTGGATGCTGTTCGATAACTCCGGCAGAAAACCGGTTTTGGCGGCCAAGCGTGTGAACGGTTACGCGGTGATTGAGGACCGTGAGGTATATACCAGGATAACTGCGGCGGGATCTCTATGAAAAAAAGAATGACAATGCAGGATAAGGCTGAAGCGGCCATTAAAGTGGCCGTGCGTAAGGCCATTGCGGAGCACAAAAAGAGCGGACGTCCTATAGCTATTTGGGAAAACGGCCGTGCCGTTAATGTGCCGGCCTCCAAAATTTGAGTAACCGAGCCGATATCTTACAGTAATCCATCAAAGGAGACCGAGATATGAAAGTAGTCATACTGTCCGGCGGCATGGGCACGCGCCTGAGCGAAGAAACTGATCTAAAACCCAAACCTATGGCCGAGATCGGCGAAAAGCCGATGCTCTGGCACATAATGAAGATCTATTCCCATTACGGGTTCAACGATTTTGTGCTCTGCCTTGGCTACAAGGGCTACATGATCAAGGAGTACTTCGCCAACTATTTCCTGCATCAGGCCGACGTGACCATAGACATGAAGAACAACAAGATGGAAGTCCATCACAAGAAGGCGGAGCCGTGGCGAGTAACCATGGTGGATACCGGGTTAAATACCATGACCGGAGGCCGCGTAAAAAGGATACAGAAATATGTGGGGAACGAACCTTTTATGCTTACCTACGGAGACGGGGTGGCGGATATCGATCTGAAAAAACTCGTGGCTTTCCATCGGCAGCACGGCGGTCACGCTACTATTACCGCAATTCAGCCGCTTGGCCGATTCGGAGCGATAGCCATGAAGAAGGACGGTTCGGTAAAGGCCTTTCAGGAGAAGCCCCAGGGTGACGGGGCTTGGATCAACGGCGGGTTCTTCGTGCTGGAGCCGCAGATCTTCAACTACATACAGGATGGGGACCCCACGATTTGGGAGCGAGAGCCTTTGGAGGGGTTGGCCAAGGACGGGCAACTCACCGCATATCAACATAAGGGGTTCTGGAAGTGTATGGATACCCTGCGGGACAAGACCGAGTTGGAAAACTTCTGGAAATCAGGCAAAGCCCCCTGGAAGGTTTGGAAATGAATTTCTGGCAGGACCGGCGGGTGTTTATTACCGGGCATACCGGCTTTAAGGGCGCCTGGCTTACCATCTGGCTGGATTCGCTTGGAGCCAAGGTTACGGGCTATGCCCTTAAGCCGCCCACCCGGCCCAGCCTGTTCGAACTCTGCCGGCTGGACCGCCGCGTTAATTCCGTTATCTCCGACGTGCGCGACGGCGCCCGCCTTAAGAAGGCCATGCGGGCCGCCCGCCCGGAAGTGGTCATTCACATGGCCGCCCAGCCGCTGGTGCGGGAGTCCTACCGGGCCCCGGCCGAAACTTACGAGACCAACGTGATGGGCGTGGTGAACGTGCTGGAAGCGGTGCGCGCCTGCCCCTCCGTGAAGGCCGTGGTGAACGTTACCACGGACAAGTGTTACGAGAACAAGGAACACGCCCGGGCCTTCCGCGAGGACGAGCCGATGGGCGGCTACGACCCTTACTCGTCGAGCAAGGCCTGCTCCGAGCTCGTTACCACTACCTACCGCAATTCTTTTTTTAACCCTAAGGACTATAAGGCTCACGGCGTGGCGCTGGCCAGCGCCCGCGCGGGCAATGTGATAGGCGGGGGGGATTGGGCGGCGGACCGCCTTGTTCCGGACCTGATACGCGCCGGGCTGAAGGGCGAGAAGGCCCTTATACGCAATCCGCGCGCCGTGCGCCCGTGGCAGCACGTGCTGGAGCCGCTGTCGGGCTACCTGCTGCTGGCGGAGAAACTTTATAAATACGGCCCCAAATTCGCGCAGGCGTGGAACTTCGGGCCTGACGCCGGGGACGCCAAGGACGTGGAGTGGATAGTGAAGCGTATGTTCGCGGCCTGGCCGGAGGCCCCCGGCTATGTTATGGACAAAGGCCGGAACCCGCACGAGGCGCATTACCTTAAACTGGATTCCTCCAAAGCCCGACGTGAGTTGGGCTGGGCGCCGCGCTGGCGCATAGACGGGGCCATAGACCGCATAATCTCCTGGACCCGCGCCTACGCCGCAGGCCAGGACATGCGCCGGGTCTGCCTGGAACAGATAAAGGACTATACCGACCTATGACGAAGCAGGAACAGAAGGCCAGGGCCGAGATCTTTAGGAAAGTTTCCGCTTACTACAAGCGGTTCCACGGGAAGCCGCCGTTCAAGGCGGGGGAAACTTTCGTGAATTACGGCGGGCGGGTTTACGACGAGAAAGAACTCGTTAACCTCACTGACACGGCCCTGGATTTCTGGCTTACCTCGGGCCGCTACTGCGCGGCTTTCGAGAAGGAACTCGGGGCTTACCTGGGCGTTAAATACGTGTCCCTGGTGAATTCCGGTTCTTCGGCCAACCTCATAGCTTTCATGGCGCTCACATCTCCCAAGCTGGGCGCGCGGCAGATAAAGCCCGGCGACGAAGTTATAACCGTGGCCGCGGGTTTCCCTACCACCGTTACGCCCATAATCCAGTACGGCGCGGTGGCGGTGTTCGTGGATGTTCAACTGCCTTCCTACAACATAGACTGCTCCCGCCTGAAAGGCGCCCTTTCCAAAAAGACCAAGGCCGTAATGCTGGCTCACACGCTGGGCAATCCATTCGATATCAAGGCCGTAAAAGCCTTCTGCGCCAGACACAAGCTCTGGCTCATAGAGGACAACTGCGACGCGCTGGGCTCCAAATACGCCGGCAAGTTCACCGGCACGCACGGCGACATAGGCACGTCGAGCTTTTACCCGCCGCACCACATGACCATGGGCGAGGGCGGGGCGGTGTACACCAACGACCCGCTGCTCAAGCGCCTCATAGAATCTTTCCGCGACTGGGGCCGGGATTGCTGGTGCGCCTCGGGCAAGGACAATACCTGCCACAACCGCTTTACCCGGAAATACGGCGAACTGCCGCTCGGCTACGATCACAAATACGTCTATTCCCATTTCGGCTACAACCTGAAGGCCACCGAGATGCAGGCCGCCGTGGGGCTGGCGCAGCTCAAGAAATTCCCGGCTTTCGTGGAGGCCCGCAAAAAGAACTGGGCTTTCCTGCGCAAGGCGCTGGCCAAGTTCTCGGACAAGCTCGTTCTTCCCGAGCCAGCGCCGCATTCCTCTCCGAGCTGGTTCGGTTTCCTGGTGACCGTGCGCAAGAATGCCGGCTTTACCCGCGAGCAGCTGGTGAACCACCTGGAGAACAATAAGGTGCAGACGCGCATGCTCTTCGCCGGCAACCTCATAAAGCACCCCTGCTTCGACGGCATGCGCAAGTCCGGCAAGGGCTACCGCGTGAGCGGCCGGCTGGAGAATACCGACCGGATACTCAACAGCACTTTCTGGATTGGCGTCTATCCCGGCATGACCCCCGCTATGCTGCGCTACATGGCCGGCACGTTCGAGTCCTTTTTTCGCAAGACCACCTAGTTTTGGGCCCCGCCCCGCCTTTGCTATAATATAGATATTAATAAGCCGGCTTGCCGGCCGGTTTAATTCTATCCAAAGGCGGACAACATGAAGAAAGCTTTGATCACCGGTATTACTGGCCAGGACGGTTCCTATCTGGCTGAACTCCTCTTAGGGAAAGGTTACGAAGTGCACGGCATACGGCGCCGCGCCGCCTCGGTGAACACCGCCCGCATAGCCAACGTGCTTAAGCACCCGCGCCTGAAGCTGCACTACGGCGACCTTACCGATTCCACTAACCTTACACGGCTCATAGCCGAGATAAAGCCAGAAGAGATATATAACCTGGGCGCGCAGAGCCACGTGGCCGTGAGCTTTGAAGAGCCGGAATACACGGCCGACTGCGACGGGCTGGGCACCATGCGCATCCTGGAAGCCGTCCGCCTGCTGGGCCTGCAGAAAAAGACACGCATTTACCAGGCCTCCACTTCCGAGCTGTTCGGTAAGGTGCAGGAGATCCCCCAGAGCGAAAAGACGCCGTTCTATCCGCGCAGCCCCTACGGCGTGGCCAAGATGTACGCCTTCTGGATCACGGTGAATTACCGCGAATCCTACGGCATGTTCGCCAGCAACGGCATCCTCTTCAACCACGAGAGCCCGCTGCGCGGCGACGAGTTCGTGACCCGCAAGATAACCCGCGCCATGGGCCGCATACTGCTGGGCCAGCAGGATTGCCTCTACATGGGCAACATGAACTCCCTGCGCGACTGGGGCCACGCCAAGGACTACGTGCGGGCCATGTGGCTGATCCTGCAGCAGAAGAAGTCCGAGGATTTCGTGATAGCCACGGGCAAGCAGTACTCCGTGCGCAAATTCATAGAGCTCGCGGCCAAGGAACTCGGCATCTCCATCTCCTGGCAGGGCAAAGGCACCGCCGAGCGGGGCGTGGTGAAGGCCGTTAAGCCCCTGCCCGGCCTGGAGGGAGAGGTGAAGGTGAAGAAGGGCGACGTGATAGTGCGCGTGGACCCTAAGTTCTACCGCCCCGCCGAGGTGGAGACCCTGCTGGGCAACCCCGGCAAGAGCCGCCGCGTGCTGGGCTGGAAGCCCGAGATTTCCTTTGAAGGCCTGGTGAGCGAGATGGCGGCCAGCGACCTCAAGCTGGCGCTCAGCGAACACTGCCTGCGCAAAGCCGGCTACGGGGACATAAAGAGCTGCTGATGCTGGAGAGGAAAGAAGAATGACTTTTTACGATATCAAGTCGCGGATCCTTCCCGTCCTTGTCCGACAGGGAGTTTTAAAAGCTTCATTGTTCGGATCTTTCGCCAGGAACGAAGCCGCCAGAAACAGCGATGTCGATATTCTCGTCAAGCTTGCTAAGAATAAAAGCCTGCTTGACCTTGTGGCGCTGCGCCTGGAATTGATGGAAAAACTGGGCAAGAAGGTTGATGTCCTGACTTATGACTCCATAAATCCCTTGTTGAAAGACAGGATCATGAAGGAGCAAAAGCTCATATATGAAAAAAGAGCCTAAGATCTTCATCGCTCACATACTGGAAAGTATCAGCGAGATAGAGGGCTATACTTCCGGCATGACTTTAGCCGGGTTCCTCAAGTCAAAACTGGTGCAGGACGCCTCCATCCGGCGTCTGGAAATAATAGGAGAGGCGGTAAAGCGGATTCCCTCTGCCACGAGGGCGGAGGCAAAAGACATTCCTTGGAAGCAGATAGCGGGCCTGCGCGACATCCTAATACATGAGTATTTCGGGGTGGATATAAAACTGGTCTGGAAAGTTATACGGACTGACCTGCCGGAACTCAAGCGGAATATGTCAGCCTTGCTTAAGGTCGTTTCGTGATGAAAACAGCGCTTATCACCGGGGTGCGCGGCCAGGATGGCGCGTACCTCAGCCAATTACTGCTCTCCAAGGGCTACGAGGTTTACGGCGCCGACCGCAGCGGCGATTCCGGCCTGTGGCGCTTTCGCGAGCTGGGCATAGAGGGGCGGGTAAAGGAAGTTTACCTGGACATCCTCGAGCTTTCCAACATCATGGACGTGATGGAGAAGGTGCGCCCCGACGAGATCTATAACTTCGCGGCGCAGAGCTTCGTTCAGACCTCCTTCGAGCAGCCCATTCTTACCGCCGAGATAAACGCCATAGGCGTGGCCCGCCTGCTGGAAGCGGCCCGCAAGGTATGCCCCGGGGCTAGGTTCTTCCAGGCCTCCACCGCCGAGCTGTTCGGCGGCACGGGCGCGGCACCCAAGTCCGAAGGCACCGATTTCCATCCCAAAAGTCCGTACGCCGTGGCCAAGCTCTATGCCCATTGGCTCACGGTGAACTATCGCGAGGCCTACGGCCTGCACGCCAGTTGCGGCATCCTCTTCAACCACGAAAGCCCCATGCGCGGCGAGGAATTCCTCACGCGCAAGATCTCCCTGGCCGCCGCCCGCATAAAGAAAGGCGCGCAGGAGAAAGTGGCCGTGGGCAACCTGGAAGGCCGCCGCGACTGGGGCTACGCCGTGGAATACGTGGACGCCATGTGGCGCATGCTGCAGCAGCCCAAGGCCGGCGACTACGTGCTGGCCACCGGCGAAACGCACACGGTGCGCGAGTTCATAGAAGCGGCTTTCGCCGCCGCCGGCCTGCCCCTGCGCTGGGAGGGGAAGGGCGTTGAAGAGCGCGGCGTGGACGCCGACGGAAAGACCAGAGTAGAAGTGTCGAAGGAATTTTACCGCCCCACCGAAGTGGAATGCCTGACCGGCGACGCGGCCAAAGCCCGCGCCGCCCTGGGCTGGAAGCCCGCGACCGGGTTCAAGGACCTGGCCGCGCTGATGGTGGCGGCGGATATGAAGCGCCTGGAGGAAAAAAGATGAAAGCTGTTATTCTCGCCGGAGGTTCCGGTACCCGCCTGTGGCCCGTTTCCCGCTACGGCCTGCCCAAACAATTCATAAAGCTCAACGGCGGCAAGTCCCTGCTGTGCCAGACGGTAGAACGCCTGGCCGCGGTGGTGCCGCTGCACGACATTTACGTGATCACCAACGAGGATTACCGCTTCCACGTGCAGGCTGACCTGCGCTCGGTGTCCCCGACCATAGAGAACAACGTTATCCTGGAGCCCGTGGGCCGCAACACCGCCCCGGCCATAGCCCTGGTAATGAAGTACTGCCAGGAGAAGCTCAAGAGCCCTAAGGACGAGGTCATCTTCATCTGCCCGTCGGACCACATCATAGAGCCGGTGGAAAAGTTCGCCCGCTACGCCCGCCAGGCCGAGACCGCCGCCAAGGCCGGCAGCATAGTCACCTTCGGCATAAAGCCCAGCCGCCCCGAGACGGGCTACGGCTACATCAAGAAGGGCGGCAAGCCGGCCGCCGACGGCGGGGTGTTCAAGGTGGAGAAGTTCGCCGAGAAACCCGACGCCAAGACCGCCGAGAAGTACCTGGCCGACGGTAATTATTACTGGAATTCCGGCATGTTCGCCTTCACCATAGGCACCATGCTGGCCGAGTTCAAGGCGCACGCCGCCGAGATCAGCCGCAAAATGCCGCAGGCCTTCGCCAAAATGGTGGCCGACTTCAAGAGCATGCCGTCCATTTCCATAGACTACGCGGTCATGGAGAAATCCCGCAAGGCCGCGGTGCTGCCCATAGACATCCTCTGGTCAGACGTTGGTTCCTGGGATTCCCTGCACGAGGTGATAGAGCCCGACGGGGACGGCAACGTGAAGGTGGGGGACGTGCTGGCCCTGGATACCAAGAAGACCATAATCATGGGCGAGAAGCGCCTGATCTCCACCATAGGCCTCAAGGACCTCATCATCATAGACACCACCGACGCCCTGCTCATAGCCAGGCGCGGCCAGGCACAGCGCGTGAAGGAAGTGGTGGACATTCTCAAAGAGCGCAAGCGCAAGGAAGTGGTGGAGCACATGACCACCTACCGCCCCTGGGGCAGCTATACCATCCTGGAAGAGGGGCCGCGCTACAAGATAAAGCGCATAGTGGTGAAGCCAGGACACAAGCTCAGCCACCAGCTGCATTACCACCGCAGCGAGCACTGGATTATAGTGAAAGGCACCGCCAAGGTGACGCTTAACGGCAAGGCCTCCCTGGTGCACGAGAACGAGAGCACCTACGTGCCCAAGTCCACCGAGCACCGCCTGGAGAACCCCGGCAAGGTGCCGCTGGAGATGATCGAGGTGCAGAACGGCGAGTACGTGGGCGAGGACGACATAGTGCGGTTCAGCGACATCTACGGCCGCGGCGAGAAGGCCAGGGTTTAAGCCGACATCACGGAGAGCTGGTTCTGATGGCGAACAAGGAAAAGGTCCTTTTGACCGGCGGTAGCGGGTTTATCGGGAGGAATCTCCTGGAATCTTCGCTTTCCGTGAAATACGAGCTGCTGGCGCCCAGCCACGCCGACCTGGATCTGCTGGACGACGGGGCGGTGGCCGGGTATTTCTCACGCAATAAAATCGATTTTGTGGTGCACACCGCCTGCAAACCGGGACACCGCAACGCGAAGGACCCTAGCGCGTTGTTCTATTCCAACACGCGGATGTTCTTTAACCTGGCCGCCAATTCGAAGCGTTATAGGCGGATGCTCGTGATAGGTTCCGGTGCGGTGTATGACATGCGCCATTACCGCCCGAAGATGAAAGAGGAATATTTCGGGGAACACATCCCGGAGGACGAGCACGGCTTTTCCAAATATGTCTGCGGCAGGCAGTTGGAGAGCGCGGCTAATATAGTGGACCTGCGGGTTTTCGGCATATTCGGTAAATACGAAGACTACGCCATACGCTTTATCTCCAACATGATCTGTAAAGCCCTCTTCGACCTGCCTCTGACGATAAAGCAGAACCGCCGGTTTGATTATCTCAGGGCGGAGGACCTGTTTCCCGTTATAGAATTTTTCCTGGCCAATAAGCCGGCCCATAAGGCGTATAACGTCACCCCGGACGACTCCATAGAACTTCTCGAGTTGGCCAGGCTGGTGCTGAAGATCTCCGGCAAGAGTCTGCCTATCGAGGTGGCGCAGCCGGGGCTGGGACTGGAATACAGCGGGGATAATTCCAGGCTCAGGGGGGAAGTGAAGGCGTTGGCTTTTACCCCCGTCGAGAGAGCCGTCAAGGAACTTTTTGACTGGTATAGCGCCCGCAAGTCCGAACTGGACAAAGGACTCCTGCTGGCCGATAAATGAGCGGGTTTATGATAAGACTTTCCGATTATGTGGTGAAGCGGCTGGAAGAACACGGCGTCAGGCACGTGTTCATGATCTCCGGCGGCGGGGCCATGCATCTCAACGACGCCGTGGGGAAAGCCCGGCGTATCAAGTATTTTTGCAACCACCACGAGCAGGCATCCGCGATGGGCGCGGAAGGCTATTCCCGTGTTTCGGATAAGCTCGGCGTCACTATAGTTACCACCGGTCCTGGCGGGACTAACGCCCTTACCGGGGTAATAGGCCAGTGGCTGGATTCGGTTCCGGCACTTTACATTTCCGGCCAGGTCAAGTTCAAGACCACTACCGCGTCCTGCCCGCAATTGGGCCTCCGCCAGCTCGGAGATCAGGAGACCAATATCGTCGAAGTCGTAAGGCCGGTCACCAAGTTCGCGCAGATGCTGACCGATCCGTATCAGGTTAAAGACCTGCTGGATAAAGCCGTTCACCTTGCGACGTCCGGCCGCCCCGGCCCCGTCTGGCTGGATATCCCTTTGGACGTGCAGGCGGCGTTGATCGACGAAGCCAAACTGACTTCCCGCAGGCCCGGGTTCCGCTCGCGCAGGCCCGGTCTCTCCGCTCAGGTTGAGAGAACGGTCAGGCTATTGCTCGCCGCGAAGAGGCCGGTGCTGCTCGCCGGCCACGGAATACGTTTGGCCGGCGCGCAGCAAGAACTGGAAAGACTGTCCGCCAGGTTAAAGGTCCCGGTACTCGCTACTTTCGGCGGATTCGATCTGGTCCCCAACAGCAGCCCGTGGTTTTGCGGCCGCATCGGAACGCTGGGCACCCGCGGGGGCAATTTCTCCCTGCAGAATTCAGATCTGGTCATCTCCCTCGGTTCCCGCAATAACATCCGGCAAGTCAGTTACGACTGGGCCAATTTCGCCAAAAGAGCGAAAAAAATAGTGGTGGATATAGATCCCGCCGAACTGACAAAGCCCACCATAAAGCCAGACCTGACGGTGAAGGCCGACGTGAAAGATTTCATGGCGGCCCTGTTGGCCGCGCTTCCCGAGAAGGGACCTGCGGATTTTTCGGGCTGGCTGGCCTGGTGCCGCGAGCGTAACCGCAGATACCCGGTGGTGCTGGAAGAGTACCGCAAACTTAAGACAAGGGTCAACCCGTATCATTTCATGGAAACGCTCACGTCCATGCTGGGCCCGGATACACCGGTGGTGGCGGGGAACGGCTCGGCCTGCGTCTGCCTCTTTCAGGCAGGCGTCGTCCACAGAGGCCAGCGGCTCTTCTGGAATTCCGGCTGCGCCTCCATGGGCTACGACCTGCCTGCCGCTATAGGGGCCTGTCTCGGCAGCGGCGGGAAAGACACGGTCTGCCTGGCGGGTGACGGCAGTATCATGATGAATCTCCAGGAACTGGCCACCGTGGCGCATTACCGGCTGCCGCTGAAGATATTCGTGCTCAACAATGCCGGCTACGGGTCCATCCGGCAGACGCAGGAGAATTTCTTCCAGGGCCGCTATGTCGCCTGCGACGCGGGTTCCGGGGTGGGCTTCCCTGATTTTGTCCGGGTCGGCGCGGCTTTCGGCTTCAGGACCGAGATAATAGACTCGGTGCGGACCATGAGCGCTAAACTCCGGAGGGTGCTGGCGTCGAAAGGCCCGGTCCTTTGCGATGTCCGCCTTCCGGCTGACCACAAGTTCATGCCGAAGCTTTCTTCCGAGAAGCGGCCGGACGGCAGTATGGTTTCAAAGCCGCTTGAGGATATGTGGCCTTTCCTCGACGGAGCGGAACTGCGCTCTAACATGATAGGCTGAACTCGGCGGCAAGAATCGAACAGGACGGAGATGCTATGAATAATCTGGAAAGAAAGATGGTGGACGTGCTGCAGGACCTTAAGGAAAAGCATAATGTGGCCGGGATCAAGGCCGAGTTCGAGGCCGAAGGGACCCGTCTTGAGGAAGCGCTCCGGCTTAAAGAAGTAGTTACCCGGGCGGGTCTGGAACTGACCATAAAAGTGGGCGGGTGCGAGGCGCTAAAGGATATGTACGACGCCAGGTCTATCGGAGCCTGCCGGATAGTGGCCCCCATGATAGAGTCGCCGTACGCCCTGAAAAAATACCTGGGCGCGGCCAAGATAGTTTTTCCTAAAGAGGAGATACAGCAGATCTCGCTTCTGGCCAACATAGAGACCATAATGGGCGTGCAGAATTTTGACGAGATGCTGAAGATAGACAGCATAAAGGAACTGGACGGCATAGTGCTCGGGCGCGTGGACATGACCGGCTCGCTAGGCATGACCCGCGAGGAGATAAATTCGGAACGGGTCTTCAATATAGCCAGGGACCTTTTCGTTAAAGCCAAGGCCGCCGGGCTGGAATGCGTTATTGGGGGGGGAGTGGCGAAGGAATCGCTGCCGTTCTTTAAGAACCTCCCCAAGGGGCTGCTGGACAGGTACGAGACCCGCAAGGTGATCTTTAAATGCCCCGAAGCTCTCTCCGACGACGCTCCGGACGGGATCTTAAAAGCCGTGGGGTTTGAACTGATGTGGCTCAAGAACAAACGGAATTTTTACGGCGCTATCTACGCAGAAGACGAGCACCGCATCAACATGCTGGAAAAACGCTACAAGCGCCTGATAGAAGAGGCCGGGGTAAAGGGGTTATGAAGGGCCGCCGGGCTTTGATCACCGGGGCCTCACGGGGGATAGGACTTGCAACGGCGGAAGCTTTCCGGGCCCGGGGCGCGATGGTTATTGCCCCGTCTCATTCCGAGTTGGACCTGGCCTCAGACGTCTCCATAGACAAGTACCTGGCGGGTCTTTCCGGAGGAGTCGACATTCTTGTGAACAACGCCGGCATAAATCCGCTCGGTTCAGCGGAAGAGTTTACTGATCCTGACCTGGAGGCCGTCTTGCAGGTGAACCTGAAGGCTCCTATGAGGCTTCTCCGGGGGCTTCTGCCGGCCATGCGTGAAAGGGGTTACGGGCGGATAGTCAACGTCAGCTCCGTCTGGAGCTTCGTTTCCAAGCCTCGCCGGTTCGCCTATTCTTCGGTCAAGGCCGGAATTAACGGGATGACCCGCGCCGCGGCTGTGGAGTGCGCCAAGGCCGGTATTCTGGTCAATTCTGTGGCGCCCGGCTATGTTAATACCGAGCTCACCCGCAAGAACAATTCGCCCGCGGAACTCGCGGCCATCTCCGCCGCTATCCCCGCCGGCCGTCTTGCGGAGCCTTCTGAAATAGCCGCGGTGATAGCCTTCCTGGCGTCTGAGCAGAACGCCTATATTACCGGGCAGACCATTGCCGTGGACGGAGGGTACACTTGCCTCTGAGCGATTTTACCGTTAAATCCCGGCTAAGGGATTATCGCGTCGCGTTCCAGGAACCCGGCGACTATTTGCCGCGGCTCGCCGCCGCGTCTGAAAGTTTTTTTGTGGTGGACGAGAACGTCTGGCGGCTGCACAAGGACGGCGTTCTTAAACCTTTGTGCGGCCTGCCAGTCAGCGTGCTGCCCATAAGCGAAGACCTGAAGTCGCTGGAGTCCGTGCGCCTGCTTTACGACCGGATAATAGAGAAAACTCCCAAAAAGAACATGCGCCTGGTCTCCATAGGCGGCGGTATCACCCAGGACATTACCGGCTTCGCGGCTTCCACGCTTTACCGCGGGGTGAACTGGACTTTTATCCCGACCACCCTGCTGGCCCAGGCGGACAGCTGCATAGGAGGGAAGACCTCCCTCAACTACAAAAACTATAAGAATCTCGTCGGGACTTTTTATCCGCCCTCCGAAGTCTGCATCTCTTCTTCTTTTCTGCCTACGCTCAAGGAGCCGGACTATCTGAGCGGACTGGGAGAGATGGCCAAGCTCGCGATCATAGGCGGGAGGGAACCGGCTGAGGCGTTCGCCGGCGCGGCCGAAAAACTCCTCAGTCGCGACCAGGCCGCCCTCGCCTCTTTTCTGCGCGAGGCTCTGGAAATAAAGAAAGGCTACATAGAGGAGGACGAATTTGATTCCGGCCGCCGCAACATCCTGAATTTCGGGCATTGTTTCGGGCACGCGCTGGAGTCCGCCACCGATTTTGCCGTGCCGCACGGCCTGGCCGTGGTTTACGGTATGCTCCTGGCCAATATTGTCGCCCGCCGCCGAGGCCTGCTCTCTCCTGCCTCCGAGGCGTTCATGCGCGGACGGATACTGCTGCCCGTGCTGGGCGGCCGCGCGTGGGACGCCCGGGCTGGGGCCGACGCTGTGGTGAGCAATATGCGCAAGGACAAGAAGCGCACCGGCAACCAACTGGCGCTGGTGATGGCGCTGGACGATTTTAAGATGCTCCGCGTGAGCGATCTGGAGGAAAGCGAGGCGCGGACAGCCATTGAAGAATTGGCCGGGGAGGGCGGCGGGACGGCCGGATAAATTTATGAAGAATGACAAATTGCGAGTTTTTTTGACCGGCGGGGCCGGTATGGTAGGAAGGAATATCCTTGAACACCCCGCAGCCAAAGAGTACGAGTTTTTCGCCCCGGACATTTCGGAGCTGGACCTTTTTAATTTTGAGGCGGTCAAGGCCTACGTCGGGAAAGTCAGTCCTGACATCGTTATTCACGCGGCCGGCCGCGTGGGCGGCATACAGGCCAACATGGCGCACCCGGTGGCGTTCCTGCTGGAGAACCTGGACATGGGCCGCAATTTGGTGTGGGCGGCCCGCCAGTGCGGCGTGAAGAAGCTCATAAACCTGGGCAGCTCCTGCATGTACCCGCGCAACGCCGAGAACCCTCTTAAAGAGGAGATGGTGCTGAAGGGGGAACTGGAACCCACTAACGAGGGCTACGCCATAGCCAAGGTGACGGTTTCCCGGCTGTGCTCCTATATTTCCAAGGAGACCCCGGAGTTCAGCTACAAGACGCTCATTCCCTGTAACCTCTACGGCCGCTGGGATAAGTTCTCTCCCGAGCATTCCCATATGATCCCCGCCGTGATACGTAAACTGCACGAGGCCAAGGTCAAAGGCCTTAAGACCATAGATATCTGGGGCGACGGTACCGCCCGCCGCGAGTTCCTGTACGCCGGCGACGTGGCCGACTGCATACACCGCGCCGTCACGCATTTCGACACCATGCCCGAACTGATGAACGTCGGGCTGGGCGGTGACCACTCGGTGAACGACTATTACCAGGCCGTGGCGGAAGTGGTGGGGTACAAGGGTTCCTTTACCCACGACCTCACCAAGCCCGCCGGGATGGCCCGCAAACTGGTGGACACCTCCCGTCTTCAGGCCTGGGGCTGGAAGGCTTCCACCTCCCTGAAGGATGGCATAGCGGCCGCTTACGATTTCTTTAAAACCAACTACGGAGACAACAAATGATACCCCTGATGAAGAACACGTTCCTCAACGAGTACGAGACCAAGAAAGAGCTGGTGGATTTTATAATGAAGGCCAAGATCCTCAGCATGGGGGAGAAGTGCCTGGAATTCGAGAAGGCCTTCGCCAAGGCGCAGGGCCGCAAGCACTGCATTCTTTTCAACAGCGGCGGCAGCGCCAACCTGGCCCTGCTGCAGGCCTTGAAGAACCTGGGCCGCCTCAAGGACGGCGACAAGGTGGGTTTCTCCGCCCTGACCTGGTCCACCAACGTCATGCCCATCCTGCAGCTCGGCATGAAGGCCGTGCCCGTGGACTGCGACCCGAAGACGCTCAATTCTATGTCCGCCAACCTGGCAGAAACCCTGAAGACGGAAAAACTCAGCGCCTTCTTCATCACCAACGCCCTCGGTTTAGCAGGCGACCTGGGCGAGATCCGCGAGCTGTGCAAAAAGAACGGCATTATCCTCATAGAAGACAACTGCGAATCCCTGGGCACGGTGCTGCCCGGCGGCCGCACCGGCAATTTCGGCCAAGCGTCCACTTTCTCCTTCTTCGTGGCGCATCACATGTCCACCATAGAGGGCGGCTGCTGCTGCACCGACGACGACGAGCTCGACGAGATGTTGCGCGTCACCCGGGCCAACGGCTGGGACCGCAACCTGCCTTTCGCGGCTCAGCGCCGCCTGCGCGAGAAATACGGCGTTAAGAGCGAGTTCGAGGCCAAGTACACTTTCTACGACCTGGGCTTCAACCTGCGCCCCACCGAGATCACCGGTTTCCTGGGCCTCACCCAGCTGCGCTACCTGGACGCTAACTGCGAGACCCGGCAGAAGAACTTCCGCCTGCTGGAGGCCGAGGTGAAGAACAATCCCGACCTGATCCCGCTGGAGACCGGCCACCTGTCCTTCGTTTCCAACTTTGCGTTCACCGTGGTCTGCAAGACCAAGGAACTGCGCAGCAAGTACATAGAGCAGTTCTCCGGAGACGGCGTGGAGATACGCCCCGTGATAGCCGGCAATATGCAGCGCCAGCCTTTCTATGCGAAATATGTCGGTAAAAAGTTCGATCTGAAAGGGGCGGAATTCCTGCACGAATGCGGTTTCTACTTCGGGAATTACCCGGAGCTGACCGACTCCGACCTGGACATGCTCAAGAGCTGCCTGCGGAAGTATTGAGCCCCAAGATGACGCGTACCTGGAACAAGAAAGTGCTGGCGGTGCTGATGCAGTGGGAATACTGCGACAGGAGCCGCGGCGTTTCCGGCGACAAGCTGATCTTCTTCGACGTCATTTCCAAGCTGGCGCCGGGGGCAGAGGCTTTCTGGTACGACGACTACATCCACGACCTGCCCGAACTGCGGCGAAAACTGCTGGAGCGGGCGGAGCAGGTGAAACCGGACCTTATCTTCTGGCCTTCCTATACTAACCAGCTGGACCCGGCCACCCTGGACGCGCTGCGCGCCAAGTGGCCCACCTGCGGCTGGTTCGGCGACGATACCTGGCGCTTCAACTCTTATTCCTCGAAGCTGGCGCCTCACTTCACCCACGTCCTTACCACGGACATGTTCAGCGTGGAAAAGTACCGTAAACTTGGCGTGGAACCCATTCTCACGCAGTGGGCCGGGCACACTTTCGGCCAGGCGCTGCAGCCCCGGCCGGCCGGAGGGGAGTTCGAGTTCGATGTCTCTTTTATAGGCGGCCGCAACTACGCGCGCGACTGGTTCATTAAAACCCTTGGCGTGAACGGGGTAAAGGTGGACTGCTTCGGCCACGGCTGGCCCAACGGCCTGGTCAGCTTCGAGCGGATGGGGCAGATCTTCAACTCCAGCCGCATAAACCTGAACCTGTCCAACAGCGTGCCGCGCGATATCCGCTGCGTGCTCGCCGGGCCCATGAACCTTGCCCGGTACCTGCGCGGCAAGAAGAACGCCGAGCAGATCAAGGCCCGCAACTTCGAGATCCCGCTGGCCGGCGGCTTCCAGCTCACCAATTACGCCCCCGGCCTGGATCGCTACCTCAGGATAGGCGAGGAGACCGCCGTCTTCACCACCCCCGAGGACTGCGCCGACCTCATACGCTATTATCTGGCCAACGACGGTGAACGCGCCGCCGTGGCCGCCGCCGGCCACGCCCGGGCCGTAAAAGAGCACACCTATCTCGCTCGGATGGAAGCAGTGTTCGCTAAAATATGGCCCTAAAGAGATTAGCCGTCTGGGCGGCCCAGCCTTACCAGAAAGACAGGCTGTTCGACCCGGCCAGCCCGCTTAACAGGGACAATTGCCTGGAGCCTTTCCACGCCCTGAAGGCCAGACTGTCAGCCGCCGGCTGGGAGTGCCGCACCCAGGACGCCTATAAAGCCCCCGGCATCGTCCCGGACGCCGTTCTCTTCAGCGACCTGCCCTCCGTGCCGCTTTCCTCCGCCCTGGGGAATTGGGCCGGTAAGACCAGGAATTTTCTTATACTCAACGAGTGCGAAGTGATACGCCCGGACAACTGGGACCTGCGCAATCACGAGGGTTTCGAGGCCATCTTCACCTGGAGCCCGCGGCTGGTAGACGGGCGAAAATATTTTAAGCTCAATTTTTCCATGACCTTCCCCGCGCCGGACGCCGCACCCACGGCCGAGCGGACGGGTTTCTGCGTCATGATAGCCGGAAACAAGAAGAGGCCGCACCCGCTTGAACTCTACTCCGAAAGGGAGGAGACCATACGCTGGTTCGAGCGCGAGCACCCGGGTGAGTTCGACCTCTACGGCGCGGGCTGGGACAGGAAAACTTTCGGCGGTCCGCGCCTGGTGAGGGCCCTGAACCGAATAGGCCCGCTTACCCGGCTGCTGGCGGAGCGGTTCCCGTCGTACCGCGGCACAGTAAAGGAAAAACGCCCGGTCCTGGCGCAGTACAGATTCTCCATTTGCTACGAGAACGCCCGGGAGATACCCGGATACATCACCGAGAAGATCTTTGACTCCTTCTTTGCCGGCTGTGTGCCGGTTTACTGGGGCGCGCCGGATATCCTGTCCCACGTGCCCAAGGCCTGCTTTATAGACCGGCGCGAATTCGCGACGCACGAGGACCTGTACGCTTACATGAAGAATATGTCGGAGGAGGAATACGCGGCCCGGCGACAAGCTATCCGCGCCTACCTGGAAAGCCCTCAGGCCAGAGAATTCTCCGGCGCCTTCTTCGCCGAAACGGTGGCAAAGGCAGTTTTTATATGAGCCGGGACGCGCTATTCCTGGTCGGAGGCAGGCTCTTTCAGGCCCTGCTTACGGTGGCCGCTTTGCGGTTGCTCACGACCCTGCTTTCCCCGGTGCAGGTGGGCAGCGTCTACCTGATGCTTTCTTTCGCGGCGTGGTTCGGGCTTTTTCTTGTAAGTCCCCTCGGGAATTACATCAACCGCAAACTTTACGGCTGGCACCAGGGTTCGCTGATCCCGGCCCGCTTCCGCCTGTTCAATCTTTACGTGCTCGCTGTGGCCGCCCTGGCTTTTCCGCTTGTGTTCGCCGCCAAGCAGTTCTTCGGCTTAGGGTCTGGCCTGCCGCTCGGACATTTCATGGCCGCGGTGGCGCTGTATGTGTACGCGCTGACCTGGAACCAGACCGTAATCCCCGCCCTGAACCTTCTGAACAAGCGGGAAGCTTTTGTTGGTTTTTCTGTGCTGTCTACGGGCCTGGGTTTGGCGCTCTCCTGCGCTTTTGCCCTGTACCTGGGGCCTACGGCCTATGCCTGGCTGTACGGGCAGGGGCTGGCTTTTCTGGCCGTCTACTGGCTGGCCCGGGTGAAACTCGGTTCTTCTACGGGTTCCGTGCCCGGAGGCCAGGGCGGCTTCGCCGTGCTGACCAGGGATAACCTGCGCGGTGTGTGGCTTTTCGCCGGACCGTTGTCCGTGTCCGCCCTTTTTATGTGGTTCCAGACGCAGTCCTACCGCCTTATCGTGGAGCGTTTCGCGGGTCCGGAATTCCTCGGCTATCTCGTAATAGGGCTGGGGATAGCGTCAAACCTGGGCGGGGTCACGGAATCTTTGGTGCAGCAGCTTTATTTCCCGGAGTTCTACCGGCGCCTGCACGGCTCTTCGGAGGAAGACCGGCGCCAGGCGCTGGCGCAACTGGCTGGCCGCGCGTTGCCGGTGTATTTGGTGCTGACCGCCTTTACCTGCGCCCTGGCCCCGCACCTTACCCGCGTGCTGGCGGCGCCGCAGTTCCACTCTGCCTGGAAATTCCTGGCGGTCGGAGCTTTTATAGAATTGTTCCGCATGACCACCAATATTTTCTCGGTTACGGCCCATGCAGAGATGAAGACGGTTTCCCTGATAAAACCTTTTGCCGTGGGAGGAGGAGCTACGGCTCTGGCCGTGCTGGCGGTCTGCCTGGCCGGCAAGCAGGGGCTGTTGGTGCCGGCTGGCATGGCGGCCGGCGGGCTGGTAACGCTGCTGCTGATGCGGGCAGCCATGGGGAAACTCTCCCGGTTCCCGCTGGACAGGGGGGCGCTCCTTAAGAGTCTGGCGCTGGCCCTGGGATTTCTGCCGGCGTTCTTCTGGCTGAGGGTGGAGTCCCTGGCCGGTTCGGCCGCGGTGCTCTCGGTTTTTTCGCTGTATTTCGTCTTTGCCCAGTGGCGGCTTATGGCGGGTCTGAAGGGCGACTCCTGTACCGCCGCTGACGCCCAGGCGGACGCGGAGATAAAGTCTTTCGGCGCGGAGGCTTAGGGCCTCCGCGGAACAGTTAACCTATGACTCTAAAACTTCCAAAGGTCAGCGTTTGTGTGCCGGTGTACAATGGGGAGAAATACGTCGAGCAGACTATTTTGTCGCTGCTGGCCCTGGATTACCCTGACTACGAGATCATCTTTTCGGATAACCACTCTACGGACGGCACCGCCGCTATAATCAAACATTATGCTCAGAAGACCGGTAGGATCGGCTACGTCCTGACCAAAGAGTTCCACTATTACGGCGAATATAATTTCAACAACTGCCTTACGCTGGGCGACGGTGAGTACGTAGCTGTTTATCACGCCGATGACGTCTACTACAGGGACATCCTTCGCAGATCAGCGGAGGCGCTGGCTGGGGACGCCTCCGTGGGGGCGGTGGTAGCGCGGGCCGAGCGCATAGACGCTAACGGGGACAAGATCGGGGACGGCAGTTTCTTTTATGAAAATTCCGTTTCGGACTATGATTTTGACGCCGCCCTCAGCGACGCTTTAAGAATAGGGTGCTCGCCTTTTATCTGTTCGAGCGCCATGTTCCGACGGGAGACCATAAAAAAACACGGTCTCGCCTGGAATTGCGAGAAGTATAAAACTTCCTCCGACCTGGGCCTGTTCCTGAATTTGCTGAAGCACGCCAAGATAAAGCTGATCCGTGAGAACATGCTGGCTTACCGCATCACCCAAACCCAGGGCTCCACTACGGTGATCCGCAACCGTCTAGATAAGGGCAATTATTTCCTGGTCCTGAGGGATTACCGGCCTCAGATAGCCGCGAACAAGTACCGCCCGAACTATTACTATTCAGTGGCTAAAGATCTCCTGGTACGGGCCCTGAATTTTACCTATGCCGGCGAGTACGCCCGGAGCGACAGACGGCTGAAGGCTTTTTTTCGGGTCTTTTGGGGTAAATTTCAGTTCCTGCGGAAATTCCCTTCGGCCTGGCTGATGCTATGCCTGGGGGGGGGCGTCTGGCTGCTCAACCGGGCGATACCCTTTGAGGCCGTAAGAAAAAAACTTGTTTTCTGGGCGTTCAAGCTGGGACGGGCGGGATAAGGCGCAGCGGTGCTGCAATATGAAAATAGGTATAGACGCGCGGTTCGCGGTGCATAAGCGGCGGGGCATAGGCAACTATGTGCTGCAGCTTCTCCGCCACCTGGCGCTGGCCGACAAAGAGAATTCCTACGTTCTTTACACCGACGCCGAAGATAAAGAAGGCGTGCTGCCGCAGCAGGCCAACTTCAAGGTGAAGAGTTTGTCCGGTTTTTATCCGCTCTTCGAGCAGGTGCTCCTGCCCCGCGCCGCCGCCGCCGACCGGCTGGACGTGCTGCACTGCACGGGCAATACCGCCCCGCTTTTCCTGGCGGAGAATATCAAGCTGGTCCTTACCCTGCACGACGCCGCTTACATGAAGAGCCTCGCGCAGTTGCCGCTTTCCCCGTCGCTGTACCAGCGCCTGGGCCGCCTCTACCGGCGCCAGGTGGCGCCGCGGGCCGCCCGCAGGGCCGCCGCCGTGCTGACCGTCTCGGAATTCGCCCGGCAGGAGATCCTGAAGCATTTTCAGTACCTGCCGCCGGTCTCGGTGCTGCACCTGGCGCCCGGTGAGAATTTCAAGCCGCTGAACCGCGAGACCGTTAAAGGTTTTTTAGCGCGCCAATTCAACCTGGTGGACAAGTACTTCCTGGCCGTGGGCGGGGTGGACCCGCAGAAGAACACGGGGCGCGTGGTTAACGCCTTCCTGGAGCTCAAGGCGCAGGGGCGGCTGGATTGCGGCCTGGTAGTGGTGGGGGTGCCGGGCGGGGCGGAGGCCCTGCCATCGGTGCACAACCCATCGGGTGACGTGGTCTTCATAGATTTTGCCGGGCCAGTGGACCTGGCGCGCCTCTATTCCTGTGCCGAAGCGCTGCTTTTTCCGTCGCTGCTGGAATCTTTCGGCCTGCCGCCGCTGGAGGCCATGGCCTGCGGCACCCCGGTGCTGGGTTCTGCCACGGGGGCCATACCGGAGATCACCGCCGGCGCGGCCCTGCTGGTGGACCCGCTCGAGGGCGAAGCTATCAAGACTGGGATGCTCCGGCTGTGCTCCGAGCCCGGGCTGCGCCAGGCGCTGGTGAAGGCCGGGCTGGAGCGGGCCAGGGATTTTTCCTGGGCCAAGCTGGCGGCCGGCACGCTTGAAACTTACCGGGGGGTGCTGGCGTGAAGGTGCTTTTTCTTACCCCGCGCTTTCCCTATCCGCCCATAAAAGGCGACCAGGCCATTCCCTATTACCGGCTTAAAGAGTTGGGCGGGCGCCACGAAATAACCCTGCTCACGTTCTACGAGAAGGACTCCGACCTGGCCGGCTTGGAGCACCTGCGCCCATTCTGCCGGGAGATCCACGCCGTAAAACTGCCGCGCTGGCTGTCGGTGGCCAACATGCTTTTTCTGGGCGCGTTCTCCAGCGTGCCGTTCCAGGTCCTTTACTTCAGGTCCCCGGCTTTCGCCCGCAAGCTCGAAGAGGTGCTGGCGGCCGGCAAGTTCGAAGTGGCGCACGTCTTCATGTTGCGCCTGCTGCCCTACCTAGCCAAGGTGAGCGCCCCAAAACTGCTCGAACTCGTGGACTCAATGGCGCTGAACATGCGGCGACGCGCTTCCACGGAAGGGCCGCTGACGCGCTGGCTGTTCGCGGAGGAGGCCCGTCGGGTGGACGCCTATGAACCGGCCGCGGCCCGGTCGGCTCAGCGGCTGGTGGTGGTTTCCCGCAAGGACAGGGAGTACATCCCCGGCGATAATGTTTCCGTGATACCGCTAGGCGTGGATACTGAGCTCTTCCGGCCAGCGCCGGCGCGCCAGCCCCGCCCCGTTATAATTTTTACCGGTAACATGGGCTACGCGCCCAACGTTACCGCTGCGCTCTGGTTCGCGGAGCGCTGCCTGCCGCTCATCCAAAGCGAAATACCCGGGGCTGAACTGGTGATAGCCGGCGCCAGGCCCGCCCCCGCCGTGCTGGCGCTGGGAAAGCGCCCCGGCGTAAAGGTGACCGGCCCTGTGGATTCCATGCCCGGCGCGCTCGCCGGAGCCGCGGTGGCAGTGGCCCCCATGCAGTCCGGCTCGGGCATGCAGTTCAAGATCCTGGAAGCCATGGCCTGCGGCCTGCCCGTGGTGGCCACCAACCTGGGGGTGGGGGACATACAGGCCGTGCCCGGCGAGCAGCTGCTGGTGGCCGACGCCGCCGGAGAGTTCGCGGCGGCGGTAGTGAGCCTGCTCCGGTCTCCGGAAGCGGCCGACGCCCTGGGCAAAGCCGCACGCGTCTTTATAGAGCAGAACCACAGCTGGACGGGGGCCGCCGCGGCGGTGGAGAAACTTTACGCCCGGCTAAATAGTAGAATATCCCAATGAGAACCGGGTTTTATAAGGCAGTGCTGGTGCTGGGCGACGTGGCCATTTTCTACGCCGCGCTGGCCGGCGCGCTGCTGCTGCGGCGGCCCCAGCTCTTTTCCGCGGAGTATTACCTGGCCCACGCCGAGGTCTTTACCTTCGTGCTGCCCGGCTGCCTTATCATCAACTCCGTCCTGAGTCTGTACAATTTCCGCCAGATCATGGACCTGTCCGGCATCATAGGCGAGAGCTTGCTGGCCTTCTTCTACAATTTCCTCATCGCCACGGTCACCTTCTATTTCCTCGGTCCCGGCCTGCCTGCGCCCAAGACCTACCTGTTCCTCACTCTTCTGATCTCCATGGTGCTGGGCGTTTACTGGCGGCGCCTATGGATGCAGGTGAGTTCGTCGAGGATCTTCGCCACCAAGACCCTTTTCCTGGGCCGCAACGCCCTGATAGACCAGGTGATAGCCGACCTGAAGACGCACGAGTACAGCCGCTACCGCCTAATTACTGCGGAGGCGTTGGAGCGGTGGCAGACCGCCGCGAAGGGGAAGGGTCTTTCCGAACTGGTGGACCTGATAGTGGTGGCCGCGGACAAGGACGAGGTGGATGAGGCCTCCCGCCACATCCTGGCCAACGCCGTGGACGGGTCCATCCCGGTGTGGACCCATGTGGATTTTTACGAGGCTATGTATAAGAAGGTGCTGCCTAAATCAGTGCCATGGCTGCTTATCCACGTGCGGCAGCGCAAGCATACGGCCTACCTGATGGCCAAGAGCGTCTTCGATTTCATGGCGGCGGGGCTGATGCTGCTGGTTCTGCTGCCTTTCCTGCCCTTCGTGGCGCTCGCCATAAAACTCACCGACGGGGGGAGCATATTCTACTCGCAGACCCGGGTGGGGCACCTGAAGAAGGAGTTCCGCCTGTGGAAATTCCGCACCATGCGAGTGGACGCGGATAAACTCGGCTATCTGTGGAATACCGAAAAGGGCGACCCGCGCATTACCGCTATAGGAAAACTCCTGCGCCAGTTCAAGGTAGACGAACTGCCGCAGCTCTGGAACGTGCTGAACGGCGACATGTCGCTGGTGGGCCCGCGCCCGACGTGGACGGGGGAAAAACAGGCCTGGGATATGCCGGATTACCCGCTGCGCCTGCTGGTGAAGCCGGGCCTTACCGGCTGGGCGCAGATAAACGCCTCCGCCACCGACAGCGAAGCCGATACTTTTGAAAAGCTTTGTTACGATCTTTACTACGTGAAGAACGTTTCGTTCGCCCTGGACCTGTCCATACTGCTGAAAACGGTACGCAGGGTCTTCCAGTCGGACAAATATCTCCGGGACAAGCGCCGCCAGGCCGTTAATTAGTTTCCGGAATTCCCTTAGAATACGCCGAAGCGAAAGCCAGCGCCATGAACACCGCGAAAGAGGTGTGCACGTGCTGGAAGGAAATTTCCGTTATGTTCATGACATAATGGGCAGGCAGCACGCACGCTGCCCAGAGCGTGAACGGGCCCGGGGCGGCCCTGAACAGCTGGAGGGCGAACACGAACATGGCCAGGAAGAGGAAGAGCAGGGCGCCCAGCCCGACGAGGCCGCGTTCGGCCGCCTGGTGCAGGTAGAGGTTGTGGAGGCTGCCCCACGTGGTGCCGAAGATCAGGTCAGGCTTGAACTTGGTGAAGACCGGTTTAACGTTGTCCGGCCCCACGCCCACTATGGGGTGGGTCAGGAACATCTTGGCGCCCAGGCGCCAGAGGTCCAGGCGGATATTTATGGCCTCGTCGCTGGTGCTGCCGGAACTGGCCGTTTCGGCCATGGAAGTGAAACGCTGGCTGAGCGCGGGATTGAAGCGCATGGTGGCCCCGCCTATAAGCAGCAGCGCCAGCAGCAGGCCGGCCATGCGCAGCCGCGCCCCTTTGGAGAACAGGAACATGCAGCCCAGTCCGGCGAAGAGCCCCAGGTACGCGCCGCGCGTCTGGCTCAGGATCACGGCCGCGAAAGACGCGGCGCCGGCCACGGCGTAGAAAGCCTTTTCCGCGCGGGAATCTTCCTTTTTGGAGAGCAGTAATTTCGCCAGGATGAAAAGCGTGGCTATGGCCATGATCTCGCCGTAACGGACGGGGTTCATGAACGCTCGCGCCCGGAAGTCGGAGTTGGGGGAGACCCCGGGAACGGCCTGAAGCATCTTGTAAATGCCTATCACGGCGGAGAACAGGGCTGCGGAGGTGTAGAAGCGCGAGATGAGCGGGACTCTGTCCTTTTTTACCGCCAGCAAAAGCGTGGCGAGGCAGACGTATTTCAGAAAGTCGGAATTGAGCTGGCTGAAGCCTTTTTTGGGAAAGAACGCGAGCGAAGCGGCGAGCAGGCAGGCGCCCAGGTAAACTGCCCAGGGGATGAAGAGCGGGTGGCGGACCAGCCCTTTGATCTCAGCGGAGAGGGTGCCGTCCCGGTATTTCCCGGCGAGAAGCGCGGCCAGCACCAGGAACAGGGCCGCCTGCACAGCGGAAACAGAAAACACTACTGAAAAAGCGAACAGGCAGAGGCCGGCCAACTTAAGGCCGTCGATGATCTTTTCGGTGTTTGACATAGGCAATATTTTACATATTTTCGCGCTCGGCGGACGTTGCGTGGGCGTTTGATTAGGGGGGGTAATATTAAATATAATTAATATATAAAGGCGGTTTGGGATCCCTGTAAGCTGCAATCACCGTGCTATGCGCTATTTTATAGACCTTACTACCGTTTTGACCCAGAAAGAGCTGAAAGTCCGCTATAAGAACAGCTTTTTCGGCTATCTCTGGTCCATCGCCCACCCGCTCGCCTTCGCCGCGGTTTTCTTCGTGGCTTTCAAGGTGATCATGCGCGTGCAGATGGAAGACTATGTGCTTTTCCTAATCGCCGGCCTTTTCCCCTGGCAGTGGTTCTCCAATTCCGCGGGCATTTCCCCGCACATCTTCCTGGGCAACGCTTCAATAATCAAGAAGGTCAATTTCGAGCGCAGCGCCGGGGTGCTGGCCGCCGTGCTCAACGAGACCATCCATTTCGCCGTTTCCATCCCGGTCATAGTTTTCTTCGTCTACTACTACGGCCGGGGCGCGCACGCTTCCTGGCTGTACGGCATCCCGCTGCTGATGCTGGTGCAGTTCATGCTTACCTGCGGGCTGGCGCTGGCGGTGGCGTCGGTGAACCTGTTCTTCAGGGACCTGGAGCGCATCGCCGTTATCACTGTCTCCATGCTGTTCTATTTCACGCCGGTCATCTACAGCCTTGATATGGTGCCGCCGCAGTACCGGGCGCTGGTGAACCTTAACCCGCTGGCGCCGCTCATGGCGAGCTGGCGCTCGCTGTTCATGTACGGCACGCTGGACGCCGGGCTGGTGGCGCTGAGCGCCGTGTACGCCGCGGCGGCCCTGGCCGGCGGCTACCTGGTGTACCGTAAACTTGTCTGGAAGTTCGCGGAGGTGCTATGAGCTCCGCGCCTATAATCTTCTCGGGGGTGGGCAAGACCTACCCGATGTATCATCATTTCACCGGCGGCATAAAGAACTTCCTGTTCAACCTGCCCGAGGCGCTGCGGTCCCTGCGGTCTTCCCGGTTCGAGGCGCTGCGCGACGTGTCTTTCGAGGTGGCCAAGGGGGAGACTCTGGGCATAGTTGGCGGCAACGGGGCTGGCAAGAGCACGCTGCTGGGCCTGGCCGCCGGCGTGCTGCGCCCCACCACCGGCGCGGTAAAGGTCTCCGGCCGGATCTCGCCGCTCCTGGAACTCGGCGCCGGCTTTCACCGGGACCTGACCGGCCTGGAGAATATAATGCTCAACGGCGTGCTGCTGGGCCTCACCCGGGCCGAGGTCAAAGAACGCCTGGCTGCCATAGTTGAATTTTCCGAACTGGGCGCTTTCATAGACCAGCCGCTGCGCGTCTATTCCAACGGCATGGTGGCGCGCCTGGGCTTTTCCGTGGCCGCCCACCTGGACCCGGACGTGATGCTGATAGACGAGGTGCTGGCGGTGGGCGACGAGGAATTCCAGAAGAAGTGCCTGGAGAAGATGCGTGAGTTCAAGCGCAAGGGCGTGACCATGCTTTTTGTCAGCCATTCCATGCCCAGCGTAAAATTGATCTGCGACCGGGTAATCTGGATAGCCGACCGGCGCGTCCATATGTCAGGGGCCCCCGCGGAAGTGGTGCGGGCCTATGCCGGAGAAGGAGCGGGCCTTTAGCGCCTGAAAATTTATGCTCATATCTATAGTCATTCCCGTGTACAGGGAGGAAAAGAACCTTCCTAAACTTTACGAACGCCTGCGCGCGGTAACCGCCGCGCTCAAAGACGAGTGGGAGTTCGTGTTCGTTAACGACGGCAGCCCCGACGGTTCCATGGCCGCCCTAAAGGCGCTGGCCGCGAAGGACCCGCGGGTGAAAGTGCTGGATTTCTCCAAGAACTTCGGCAAGGAGATAGCCCTTACGGCCGGCGTGCACTGCTCTGCCGGAGACGCCGTGATCTGCATGGACGCCGACCTGCAGCACCCGCCGGAGATTATACCGCAGCTGGTGGCCGCCTGGAAGCGTGGGGCAGAAGTGGTCACCACCATACGCCTGAGCGTGGACGGCCATTCGCTGGCCCGCAAGACCTTCTCGTGGCTGTACTACAAGATCATGGGCTGGTTCTCCGGCCTTGAGATGGTGGCGCATACCACCGATTTCCGCCTCTTCGATAAAAAAGTGGTGGACGTGTTCAACCGCATGACCGAGCGGCAGCGCATGTTCCGCGGCATCATAGACTGGATGGGCTTCAAGACCGAGTACGTGGAATTCCACGCCGAAAGCCGGGAAGCCGGCGAGGCCGCCTATTCCTACGGCAAGCTCTGGGACCTGGCGCTGTCCAGCATTACCTCCTTCTCCCTGGTGCCGCTCAAGATGACGGCGTACCTCGGCGTGGCCATAACCACTTTCTCCAGCCTGCTGCTGGGCTGGATGATGCTGGCCAAGGTGGGGCTGCTCCCCGGTATCTTTACGCCGCTGGCCATGGTGGTGGTGGCCAATACCATCCTGATAGGCGTGGTGCTGATGTCGCTGGGCGTTATAGCCCTGTATATAGGCACCATACACACCGAGGTCACCAACCGCCCGCTCTACATAGTGCGCGAGCGCGTGAACGTTGAGCCGCCGGCGCGGGAGAACCGCCGCCGCTCCAGCGATTTCCCTAATTCCCTTTCCACCTGAGGCATGAAGCAAAAGATACGCGCCGCCCTGTCAGACAGCTTGGTCCGCTCCAGCGGGCTGATGTTCTGCGCTTTCATGGCGTCCAGCGTGTTCAACTACCTCTTCCAGATAGTGCTGGGGCGCCTGCTGGGGCCCGTGCAGTACGGAGTGCTGAGCGGCCTGCTCTCCCTCCTGAGCGTGCTGGGCGTGCCGGTGGCCACGCTGCTCATGGTGGTGGCCGCCAAGTCCGCGGAATATAAGGCCCGCAACGACGCCGCCGCCCTGTCAGGGCTTTTCTCCTCGGTCACCGCCGGGGTGCTCAAGGCCGGCGCGGCCGGCCTGGTGCTTTTCCTGGTCTTTTCCCCGGCCATAAAGAATTACCTGAACGCGCCAGAACTGCTGCCGGTAGTGCTGCTGGGACTGGCGGCCTTCGCCGCCCTGCCGGGCCCGGTGAACACGGCCATGCTGCAGGGCGTGCAGGACTACAAGTGGCTGGCCATCAGCATGACGCTCTCCGGTCCCGCCCGCCTTGGCTTTTCCGCCCTGCCGGTGCTGGCCGGCCTGGGCGTGAGCGGGGCCGTGGGGGGGCTGATACTTACCGGCACTTTCGCCTGGCTGATCACGTACCTGCCGCTCCGGGCGCATATTGCCGCGCAGGCGGCGGCCCGCGGCGGGCACCTTACTTTTTCACGCGTCCTGCCGGTGTTCGTGGCCAATCTCTCTTTCACCATCATGACGCAGGCGGACATAGTGATGGTGAACCGCTACTTCCAGGCCGGCGAGGCCGGCATTTACGCCGCGGCCGCCATACTCGGCCGGGCCGTAATGTACATCCCCGGTTCCATAGTGCTGGCTATGTTTCCCATGGTGAGCGAGAGCCGCGCCCTGAACAAGTCCGGCGGGCACCTGCTGGTTAAATCGCTGTTCGCCACCGCGCTCTTCTCCGGCGGCGGGGCCGCCCTGTTCTACTTCCTGCCGGAGTGGACCATGGGCACCTTCTTCGGCGCCGGGTACCTGCCCGCCGCTCCCCTGCTGAAATATTTCGGCCTGGCCATGCTGCCCATGGCCTTCCTGCTGGTGTTCATGAACTACTTCGTGGCCAGGGAGAAAACAGTTTTCGCCTATATCATGGCCGCCTGCGCCGCCGCCGAGATAGCGGCCATGCACCTTTACCACGGCGCGCCGCTGGACATAGTCAAGGCGGTGTCCGCTGCCGGCCTGCTGGCGCTGGCTGGCGGCCTGGCCGCCCATAAACTTCGCCTCCCCGGCGCCGAGAACGCCGCGGAGGAACGTACCGGAGACATAAAATGACAAAGAAAAAAATACTCGTTACCGGCGGAGCCGGGTTCATAGGTTCCCACCTGTGCAGGCGCCTGCTGGCCGAAGGCCACGACGTGCTGTGCGTGGACAGCCTGTTCACCGGCAGCAAGGACAATATCGCCGACCTGCTGCCCAATAAGAATTTTGAGTTCCTGCGCCACGACATAGTGGAGCCGCTGGTAGTGGAAGTGGACCAGATCTATAACCTGGCCTGCCCCGCCTCCCCGGTGCATTACCAGTACAACCCCGTGCATACCACCAAGACTTCGGTGAACGGGGCCATAAACATGCTGGGCCTGGCGCGCCGCACCAAGGCCCGCATATTGCAGGCCTCCACCAGCGAGGTGTACGGCGACCCCGAGATACACCCGCAGCCCGAAACCTACTGGGGCAGGGTGAACACCGTGGGCCCCCGCGCCTGCTACGACGAGGGCAAGCGCTGCGCCGAAACGCTGTTCTTCGACTATCACCGTCAGCACAAGCTGGAAATAAAGGTGCTGCGCATCTTCAACACCTACGGTCCCAACATGCATCCCAACGACGGGCGCGTGGTGAGCAACTTCATAGTGCAGGCCCTGCAGAACAAGGACATTACCATTTACGGCGACGGCAGCCAGACGCGCAGCTTCCAGTACGTGGACGACCTGCTGGAGGGCATGCTGCGCCTGATGAACAGCCCGGCGGACTTCACCGGGCCCGTGAACATAGGCAACCCTGACGAATTCACCATAAAACAGCTGGCCGAGAAAGTGCTGGAGCTCATACCCGGCAGCAAGAGCAAGCTCATCTACAAGCCGCTGCCGCAGGACGACCCGCGCCAGCGCCAGCCCGACATCCGCCTGGCCAAGGAAAAGCTGGGCTGGGAACCGAAGGTGAAACTGAACGAGGGGCTCGTTAAGACCGTGGAATATTTCCGGAGGACGTTAGCCGCGAAGTGACATGAAGATATCCATCTCCTACCCGCCGTTAGAATCAGAAAAGGGCATCCCCCTGCTGGGGCAGAACCGCCAGTTCCAGTGGTTCAGCGAGCCCACCTACATCTACCCCATGGTGCCGGCCTACGCCGCCACGCTGCTGAAGACCCGCGGGCACGAGGTGCTCTGGGACGACGGCATAGCGGAGGGGCTTTCGTACGCCGCCTGGCTGGAGCGCGTGAAGGCCGCCCGCCCCGACGTAATAGCCCTGGAGACCAAGACCCCGGTGGTCAAACGCCACTGGAAAATAGTTTCAGAACTGAAGGCGCTCTCCGGAGACTGGCGTCCCAAAGTGGTACTGATGGGCGACCACGTTACGGCCATGCCAGAGGAATCCATGCGCGCCTGCCCAGTGGATTATATACTGACCGGCGGGGACTACGATTTTCTCCTGGCCGACCTTTGCGCTTCGCTCTCCGGCGGCGGCGCCCTGCCCAAGGGCGTCTGGTACCGGGAGGGAGCCGAGATAAAGAACACCGGCCCCTGCGCGCTCGATAACGACCTGGACTCGCTGCCGGTTATAGACCGCGACCTCACCAAGTGGCGCCTCTACAGCGAAAAGAACGGTAACTACAAATACCTCCCCGGCACCTACACCATGGCCGCCAGGGACTGCTGGTGGGGGAAATGCACTTTCTGTTCCTGGACCACCCTGTTCCCGGGCAAGAAATACCGCGCCCGCTCCGCCGAGAAGATGCTGGACGAAGTGGGCGTCCTGATAGAGAAGTACGGCGTGAAGGAGATCATGGACGACAGCGGTTCCTTCCCGGTGGGGCCGTGGCTTAAGACTTTCTGCGAAGGTATGATAGCCCGCGGTTACCATAAGCGCGTTAAGATGGACTGCAATATGCGCTTTGGCACGCTGGGCCAGGCCGAGTACGACCTGATGGCCAAGGCCGGCTTCCGGTTCGTGCTATTCGGGCTGGAGTCGGCCAACCAGGCCACGCTGGACCGCATAGACAAGCATTTAAAGGTGGAGCAGATAGAAGACGGCGCGCGCATGGCCAAGAAAGCCGGCCTGTCACCTCATATCACGGTAATGATGGGCTACCCCTGGGAAAGCCGCGAGGACGCCGCCCGCACCGTGGCCTTCGCCAAGGAGCTTTTCCGCCGCGGCTGGGTAGACACGCTGCAGGCCACCATAGTGATACCGTACCCCGGCACCCCGCTGTTCAAGGAATGCCGCGAGAACGGCTGGCTCTCCACCGAAGACTGGGACCGCTTCGACATGCGCGAAGCGGTAATGAAGTCGCCCATGACCGAAGAGGATACCAAGGCCCTCACCCGGGCCCTCTACAAGTCTTTCGCCACTCCGGGCTACGTGCTGCGGCGGCTGGTGGGCGTGCGCAGCGCCGCCGACGTAAAGTTTTTAGCCCGCGCCGGCAAGAAGCTGCTGGGCCACCTGACGGATTTTAAGCGCTGACCAGAATGCAAAACACCGCAGCCCCCAAATTCTCCATAGTCATCCCCGTAAAGGCGGTCAACGCCTACGTCAGGGAGACGGTGCCGCATATCCTGGCGCTGGCCGGGGGGGATTGGGAACTTCTCATAGTGACCAATGACCCCGAGCCTTCCGAATGGGAGGACGGGCGCATACGGATGCTGGCCTCGGGCCGGATAGGCCCCGGGCTGAAGCGTGACCTGGGCGCGAAGCACGCCCTGGGGGAGATTCTGGTCTTCCTCGACGACGATTCCTACCCGCGCCCCGACCTGCTGGAAGCCGCATCCAAATATTTCCAGGAGCCCGCCGTGGCGGCGGTAGGCGGCCCGGCCGTTACCCCGCAGCAGGACGGGTTCTGGGCCAAGGTTTCCGGCGCGGTGTTCCTTAGCCGGCTTTCCGGCGGGGCTCCTGAGCGGTATGTGCCGGCCGGCCCTTCCCGCGAGATACAGGACTGGCCTTCGGTGAACCTGATGGTGCGCCGGTCCGTTTTCTCCGAGGTGGGCGGGTTCAACGTGCCGTACTGGCCGGGCGAAGATACCAAGCTGTGCCTGGAGATAGTAAAGGCCGGAAAGAAAATAATTTACGCCCCTGACATGCTGGTGTGGCATCACCGGCGGCCGGGTCTGGGCGCGCACCTTAAACAGGTGGGGGCCTATGGCCTGCACCGGGGCTATTTCGCCAAGAAGTACCCCGAGACATCGTTCAAGGCGCAGTACTTTATTCCCTCGGCCTTCCTGCTGTTCACGGCCGCCAGTCTGCTGGCTTCTTTCATGCCTGCGTCCCTGCAGCTGCTCCTCGAGGCCGGCTGGGCCCTGTACGGAGCGGCGCTGGGGCTGGCCCTGGCGGATTTCCTGCGGTATGAGAATATTTTAGTGTCAGCCGCCGCACTGCCTTATGTTTTCCTGACGCACCTGGTTTATGGCGCCAGATTTCTCCAGGGGTTCCTCTTCACCGGGAACCTGGTAAGCGAGTTAAGATAATAATGGAACTTCCGCTGGTCTCTATCACTATTACCACCCGCAACGAGGCCGGGAACATAGAGAATTGCCTTAAGTCCATAAAGGCGCAGACCTATCCGGTCGGGCGCCTGGAGACCATTGTGGTGGACAACGCTTCCACCGACGAGACCAAGGCCATAGCCGCCCGGTACACGGACAAGGTTTTCGACAAGGGGCCGGAGCGTTCGGCCCAGCGCAATTTCGGCATGCTCCAGAAGTCCGCCGGGGAATTAGTGATGTTCCTGGACGCGGACATGATAATGGCCCCCGGCCTGGTAGAGGCCTGCGTAAGGGCCATGGCGGACCCGGCGGTGCTGGCGCTGCACATCCCGGAGATAGTGCTTGGCACCCGCTACTTCAGCCGCGTGCGCCGCTTCGAACGCGGTTTTTACGACGGCACGGTAATAGACGGCGCCCGGTTCTTCCGCAAAGAGGCCTTTGCCAGGGTGGGCGGTTTCGACGAGACCATGAGCGGCCCCGAGGACTGGGACATAGACAAGAAGATAAAGGCGCTGGGCCGCATAGCGCTGCTGCCTGCCGCCGGGGAATTGCCGCCTGGTTGGCCCATGAGGGAGTTCATTCTCGCCCGCGGCGTGGGGCCGGACGGGCTTGCCGCCGTGGTTTACCACAACGAGGCGGAGTTCGACGTTTTCAAGTACCTGAGCAAGAAGAGCTACTACGCCCGCAGTTTCGACGGCTATATTTCCAAGTGGGGGGCCGGCGACGCCGACATCCGCCGCCAGTTCGGCCTCTGGTACCGCTATTTCGGGGTTTTCCTGGAGAACGGCAAGTGGAAGACCCTGCTGGCCCACCCGTTGCGCTGCGCCGGCATGTACTTCCTGCGTTTCGCCGTGGGCGTGGCCTTTCTCCGGAGCAAGCTGGGAGGGGCGAACACGTAAATGAGCGGTATCGCCTCCAAGAACTTCGTTATAGCCACGCATGTCTACGCCACCGGCCCGGCGCAGGACCTGCGCGACTACCTCCTGAAGAACAAGGCGGCGAGGCTGCTCTACATAGGCCATCCGCTCTTCTACGATACCCGCCTTAAAGGCACCGGCTACGAATATTTCGAAGCCGGGGAGAAGAAGGCGGAGCATTATGCCAGGCTGCGCCGTATCCCGGCGCCGGTAGCTTACGTGAAGGACGCCCTCTACAACGTTTTCCGGGTGCTCGCCTCCGGCGGCAAATGGGACCTTTACGTGGGCAGCAATAACCTTAACGCCCTGGGCGGAGTAGTACTGCGCTGGCTGGGCAGGGTGGATAAAGCGGTGTATTACGTCATAGACTACAACCCCAACCGCTTCGCCAACCCGGTGATGAACGCCATTTACCACCGCTTGGACCAGTTCTGCGTGCGCCATTGCGACGAGACCTGGAACCTGTCGCCCAGGATGCAGTCCGCCCGCAAGGAATACTTCGGTTTCGAAGGCGGCAACCAGAAAGAAGCCCCGATGGGGATCTGGTTCGACAGGATAAAGAGGCCGGACACTTTCCGCAAGAACACTTTGGCTTTCATGGGCCACCTGATAGAAAAGCAGGGTTTGCAGCACGTCATAGACGCGGTTCCCGCCATACTGTCGAAACTGCCGGATTTTAAACTGGTGGTAATAGGCGGTGGGGAGTACCTGCCGGCTCTTAAAGCCAGGGCGGAGAAACTGGGCGTGGCGGAGGCGGTTGACTTCCGCGGCTACGTGGAAAAACACGAGGAAGTGGAGCGCATACTGGCCGAGTGCGCGGCCGCCGTGGCCCTTTACGAGGCTAAAGACGAGCGGGGCAACCCCAGCTTTACCTATTTCACCGACCCCGGCAAGGTAAAAGCCTATCTGGCCTGCGGCCTGCCCGTCATCCTGAGCGATGTGGCGCATAACGCCAGGCAGATAGAGGAAAAACGCTGCGGGACCGTGGTGTCTAACGCTCCCGAAAGCATTGCTAATTCCGTGGTCGGCCTGCTTGCGGACCCAGTGCGGCTCGGCGAATATCGAAGTAACGCCGTAACATACGCGCTGCAGTATGATTGGAAACTGATTTTTGCCCGGATGCTGTCCGGCCTGGAGAATAAATGAGGATTTGCCTGGTACGCCCCACTTTCGGTTCGCGTTTTCAAGTAACGCCGCCGCTCTCGCTCGGGTACCTATCCAGCGCCCTTAAAAAAGCCGGCTATTCCGACGTGACCCTGATGGACGGCTCCCTTGACCTGCTCACCCCGGAGCAGGCCGCCTCCAGGCTGCGGGACATGGGCGGAGCTGAAGTGGTGGGGATACAGGTGTACACCGGTTCCCATCTTTGGGCCCGGGACTTCGCGGCCATCCTGAAGCGCGAGTTCCCCAAGACCACCGTGGTGGTGGGCGGCCCGCACGTGACGTCCCTGAAATCTCACGCCATGGATTTCATCGGCGCCGACTACGGCGTAATAGGCGAAGGCGAGATCCCCGCGGTGGCTTTGATGGCCTATCTGGAGGGGAAAACCCAGGACCCGGCCAAAGTGCCCGGCCTTTTCTACCGCAAGGACGGCCGCTGGACCCACGCCGAGGAACAATACGGCTTCATAAAGGACGCCAACACTATCCCTTTCCCCGACTGGGAACTGCTGCAGCCGGAAAAGTATTTCGAGTTCATGGAAGGCGCCACCATGCCCCTGCGCGGCAAGCGCCCGGCGCCTATCCTTACCAGCCGCGGCTGCCCTTACCTGTGCACGTTCTGCTCTTCGGGACTTACCAATAAGCGCATCATGCGCTACCGCAACCCGCGCAACATAGTGGACGAGATAAAGTTCCTGAAGGAAAAGTACGGCGTCAACGAAATCTTCTTCTCCGATGACAACCTGACCATGGATATAAAGAGGGCCGAAGAGATCTTCGACCTGCTCATAAACGAGGGCGTGAACGTGCATTGGCGCGCCCCCAACGGCATCCGCCTGGACCGCCTCACTCCGGCCCTGGTGGAGAAGATGGCCCGCTCCGGCGGCTACTACGTGGGCGTGGGAGTGGAGACCGGCAACGAAGAGGTGATGAAGCAGATAAAGAAGCGGGTGGACCTCAACATTGTGCGCAGCGTCATCAACCTGCTGCACAAGCACAAGATAATGGTAAGCGGTTTCTTCATGTGCGGGCTCCGGGGTGAAACCGCGGCCCAGGTGGAGGACTCGGTGCGCTTCGCGCTGAGCGTGCCTTTCGACCGCATCCAGGTCAGCAACTATATCCCTTACCCCGGCAGCGAGGATTTTTCAGTGATCTTCCAGGAAGACAAGCCTGAGATATACGCGCAAAACGTAGCCAAGTTCCAAGAATCGGAGTACGTGCCGCATTTTCAGGAGATGTCCTTAGACGAGATAATAGCCATACAGAAAGGCTTTATCCGCAGGTTCTACCTGCGGCCCCGCGTTATACTGGGCTTTTTCCTGAACCTGAAGTTCAGCCAGATAGTGGCTATCTGGCGGCACCCGTTCATACAGCGCTGGTTCAGCCGCAAGCAGAAATGGTTCTAGCATGAGCATAAAAGTTTCCGTAGTGGTCACCACGTTCAACCGCTTCAGCGACCTGAAGCGCTGCCTTGAGTCCGTGCTGAAGTCGGACTTCAAGGGGTATGAACTTGTGGTGGTGGACGACGCGTCATCCGATGAAACCGCCGGCCTGAACGAGGCGGGCCTCCGGGCCCTTATAGGGGCGGGGCCTGACCTGCCGGTTAAGATCATTCACAACCCCGAAAATTTCAGGATGGTAAAGGCCCGCAATACCGGCGCCCGGAATTCTGCCGGCGAATATGTGCTGTTCATAGACGACGACAATATAATAGACCAGGGCATGATCTCGGCCCTGGTGCGCTTCGGCGACGACAACCTGGAGTGCGGGGTGCTTGGGCCTTCCATGCATTACTGGAGCAACCGCCGGAAGTACCTGGACTACCAGAAAATAAACCTGTTCACCGGCAAGACCAGCGGCCACATAGACGCCACCCCCGCGCCGGCCTGCGATTCCGACGGCGTGCCCAACGTCTTCATGATCCGGGCCAAGGTCTTTCAGGAGGCCGGCTATTTCGACGAAGCCCTGATGCAGACCTTTACCGAACCGGATTTCAGCTACAACGCCGCCAAGCACGGCTACCGCTCCGTGATCGTAAAAGCTGCCATTACTTACCACGACATCCCTTACGAATTCAGCCCGCGCACCCTGGGCGGCGAATTCAAATCCAAGGCCTACTGCACAATACGCAACCGGGCGCTTATAGTTGGCCGCTATGGTAATTCACTCCAAAAGGCCGTTTACGCGCTCTTCTTCTCCTGGGCCTGGGCTTTCATCTATTCCGCCCTTGTTCTGCGCTACGGCCGCTTCGACCTGATACGCCTTTACTGGTACGGCTGGCGCGACGGCGTGGCCTACATCCTGACAGGACGCTTGAAAAATTCTCTGCCCGAGATACTGGTAGAAACTACGGGAGCTTGAAATGATCGCGATACTTAAGTGGTTATACAACTTTCTTTCCTTTGCCATGGCCGGCCTCCGCGCGCGGGCCTGGGGTCTGGCGGCTAAGAATGTGGGCCATCATACTTATCTTTTTCCCGGAGTCAGATTGCTTTCTCCCGGTAATGTCTCCATCGGAGACTTCTGCTGCATTAATCACGGCACCGATATTGGCGGCGCTGGAGGGGTGGAAATCGGAAATTATGTTTTGATAGGGCCTAATTGCCAGATAATTACCGCGAACCACAAGCATTCCGCCTGGGATGTGCCGATAAGTCGCCAGTGGATCGAAGAGGCACCTGTAAAACTAGGTGATGACGTCTGGCTATCCGCCAACGTGGTGGTGCTTCCAGGGGTGACTATAGGCCGTGGCGCGATAATCGGCGCCGGCGCCGTAGTCACCAAAGACGTGGAGCCGTTTGCCATAATGGGCGGCGTTCCCGCGCGGCTGATTAAGTACCGTTTCGACGAGCTCACCCGGGGAAAAGCTTTTAATACTGTCTTCGGCCCGGAGGCCTCTAAATAGATGTGCGGCATATTGGGACAAATTAACAGGAAAGGCCCCGTAAACCGGGAGCTTTTTTCGCGCATGCTGGCGACCATGGGCAAGCGCGGTCCCGACCAAGAGGGTGTATATTTCTCGGCTAACGCTGCCTTTGGACATAAGCGCCTATCCATCCTTGACCTTACCGAGTCCGGCAGGCAGCCAATGACGGACGAGGCCGCGCGCCTTGCCATGGTTTTTAACGGAGAGATTTATAATTACCAAGAGGTTCGCAGTTCTTTGCGTGGAAGTTACTCTTGGAAAAGCCGCACGGATACGGAAGTGCTCTTAAACGCCTATAAAGAGCTGGGGCCGGGGTTGGCGGACAAGCTGGAGGGGATGTTCGCCTTTGCCATCTACGACGATAAGAGACAGCTCCTCACCTTTGCCAGGGACCATTTCGGCAAGAAACCGCTTTACTATTACCTGGACGACGACACTTTTTGTTTTGCTTCGGAACTGAAGGCCATTATAGCCAACCCGGAAATAAAGGCAAAGTTGCGTGTTGACGAATTGTCGTTGTCTAAATATCTCTTTTACGGGTATATTCCGTCTCCAAACAGCATTTTCGACAGGATAAAAAAACTTGAGCCGGCCACCACCTTCCAGTTCGATGTTAAAAAGTGGAAAGTGATAGGCGTACGCAAATTCTGGAACCTCGAGGCGGTGCAGATAGACAAAAACATCTCCGAAGGCGAAATCCTTGAAAAGACAGAAGCGCTTATCAAGGGTTCCGTAAAGAAACGCCTTATGTCGGATGTGCCGCTTGGTATATTCCTAAGCGGTGGGTGCGACAGCAGCCTGATAGGCGCCTATCTCGGTAAACTGGCCCCCGGTTCGGACGCGTTTACAGTCGCTTACGCCAATTCACCGGACGCCGACGAGACGGCCTACGCCCGGCGCGTTGCCCAGCAGCACGGCATGCGCTACCACGCCTGTAATTTTGAGGATTCAGTTGTAAGGGATAATTTTATCGGCATTCTGGACTACCTGGATGAGCCAATGGCCGACGCGGCCATAATCCCGCTTTATTTCCTGGCGAAATACGCTAAAGAGAAGATCGTGGTGGCTTTAAGCGGCGACGGGGGGGATGAGGTCTTCGGCGGTTATCCTAAATATCGGGCCCAGCACTTTATTGAGAAGTTCAGCTACCTGGGCGGCCTGGCCAAGGTGGCCGCGCCTCTGGCCGGGCCTGGGCATAAGTACGCCAAACTATTTAAAGTTTTCGGGATGGATTTCCCTGAACGGCAGTTCATCTTCGGCAGCGGCGGGTTTATTCCTGGTGACGCCGCGCGGCTCCTGAACCGCGACAGCATAGATACCGGGAAGGTTTTTGAAGAGGCCTCCAGTTACGCCGGACTTTTTACCCAGAAAGACGTCATCAATAAGAGCCTTTACTTGGATTGCAAGATACAACTCCCCGATTGGTACCTGGTAAAGGGCGATAGGGCCACCATGGCGGCCTCTTTGGAAATGCGCAATCCCCTGCTGGATAAAGAACTGGCAGAGTTTGCTTTCTCGCTTGGAGGGAGTTGGAAAATACGCGGTGGCGAGCAGAAGTATATTCTAAAGAAGATCGCCGCCGGCCTGGTGGACCGGGATATTATCTACCGCCCCAAAAAAGGTTTTGGAGTCCCGCTGGATAAGTGGATACGCAACGAATTGAAAGACCTGTTTGCGGATTATCTGTTCCGGGAGAACCAATACTTCGACTGTGCCTTTGTCCGGGAACTCTATGATGAGCATATGACCGGCAAAGTGGACCGCAGTTTCTACCTGCTCAGGATATTTAACTTTAACTACTGGTTTGCGAAATATGGACACAACTAAATTCTTTGCCTCTTTTATGAAAGTGCTGCCGGTGCGGTTCATGCGCTACCATTATTACCGGGTGGAGGAGTTTATAAAGGCTGCCGCGCTGCAGGCGGACGCTCCCGGTAAACGCATTCTGGATATCGGTTCCCAAGACGCACCCTTCCGTAAGTATTTCTTGCAAGCGGAGTATCGCACTCAGGATATCTGCCAGAACGCTGCCGGTTCCGTGGATTACGTCGGGGATATTAACGAGGGGTTGCCGGGCATTCCGGACGCTAGTTTTGATTGTATAGTCTGTACGCAGGTCCTGGAGCACCTGAAGCGGCCTTATATGGGGTTCAGGGAATTTCAGCGTATTCTAAAGCCGGGCGGCAAGCTCTTTTTGACGACTCACCTGTGCTTTGAAGAGCACATGATCCCTTACGATTACTTCCGGTTTACCCGTTATGGGCTGAAAGAATTGGGCCAGGACGCCGGGTTAAAGCTTACCCACATTGCCCCGCATGGCGGTATTTTTCATCTGCTGGCGCTCATATTGGCGACTCTTCCGATTAAATTGTTCCTTAAGCGGGAATCCTTGGCGTATTACCTGTATCTCGCCGTATTCTTATTGCCTATATTGCTGATGAACATGGTGTTTTCAGCTCTGGACCTGCTGGATCGGGAAAAGAGCATGACTCTAAATTACGAATGCGTTTTTGAGAAGTAGGTTGCCGACTTTTTTATGACTAAAATTCTGCTTATAAATCCCTATATCACCGTGGCAAAAGACGATCCGGCTCAGCCGGCGCCAATGCTAAGCCTCCCCTACCTGGCGGCTTATCTGGAGAAACACGGTTTTAAAGTAAGTTTGCTCGATGCCGCCGGTCAGGGCTGCGACAGGCGGGAGAATATAGGCTCAAAAGTCAGATATGGCCTGCCAGCTCAGGAGATATCAAACTGCATTGCGGCCGAAAAGCCCGACATCGTCGGGATTACCGCTCCATCCACTTCCCACGCTGCCGACGTTCACGATATGGCCCGGCTTGCCAAGGAGCTATATCCCGATGTGAAGGTGGTCTGCGGAGGTGCCCATGCCTCTTCCAACCCCGGCTCCGTCCTGTCAGATAAGAATATCGACTTGGTGATAATTGGGGAAGGGGAGGAAACCCTTCTGGACCTGGCCCGCCGCCAGGAAAAAGGAGAGTCGCTGGAAGGAACTCCAGGAACCGGCATGATGAAGGAGGGGAAACTGCATTTGTCCGCCCCTAGGCCTTATATAGAAAACCTGGATTCCATTCCATTCCCCGCCAGACACCTGTTGCCGATGGAGTCCTTCCTGCACAGGTCCTCGGAGGGGATAAATTATGCCATGCGCAAGCGCTTCATTACCATGATAAGTTCGCGCGGTTGTCCCGGCGAGTGTATTTATTGCGCGGTAAAAACAGTTTGGGGCAGGAAATGGCGCGGGCGTTCAGCCGTCAATGTGGTAGATGAAATGGAAGAGTTGATGAAGAAGTACGACGCAGGGGAAATCCATTTCCTGGACGATAGTATCTCTGTAAGCAAGGACCGCCTTTCTGCTATATGTGACGAGATAATACTCCGCAAGTTGGATATTAAGTGGACCACTCCCAACGGCATAGCCATCTGGCTGATGGATAAACCGCTTATCAAAAAGATGAAGAAGGCCGGTTGCTACCGTCTTACCTTTGGTCTGGAGTCCGGCAATAAAGACACTCTCAAGTTTATAGGGAAAAAATACGATTATGCCATTGCTAAAGAGCTTATCCACTATGCCAATAGCATAGGAATGTGGACGATAGGCACTTTTATAATAGGTTTCCCTTACGAGAAACGGGAATCCATCGAGGACACCATCTCCTTCGCGGTGGATTCCGGGGTGGATTTTGCCGTTTTTTACATTGCAAACCCTTTCCCTGGGACGCGTATGTACGACTACTATGCGGAAGCAGGCCTGCTTCCAAAGGATGCGTCCACCATTGTCCGCGGGGTGGATACCAAGGAGTTCAGCCACTCCGACCTGATCCGTTTCCAATCCGAGGGGTTCTCCCGGGTGATGCGCGCGCGTTTACGCAGCCCGTGGATGTTCCTGCTTAAGGTCCGAAACTTTGAAGACCTGGTCTACATGTATAAACTTGGCCGGCAGTTCCTCAGGATGCTGCTGAATTCCCGCAAGATAGAGAAAGAGGGCACCGCCAGCCTATGGAAGAAGTGAAGTTTGAAAAAATATTGCCAGACTTGCTGTTCCTCCTGGCGATTTCTGCGCTGTCCCTTACCTGGTTCAGGGGCGACAACCTGATAAATGTCGGGGATTTCTGCTTTCCCCTAGACAGGAAGGTTTATCTCAGTGTCTCGACGTTCCTCTGGGATCACTCCATTTCTATGGGCTACCCGGCCGCCGGTCAATTGGGATCCATCTTCCCATATTCACTGCTTGGCGTCTTAACGGATTGGATAGGCCTTTCTCTGGTTTCATTCGAAAAACTGATGTTCTTCTTGTGGTTCTCGATTTCCGGCCTTGGTATGTACGCATTCTGTGCGGAGTCTGGTTTGTCCCGCCCGGCTCGCCTCTTTGCGGCGCTTTTTTACATGATGAACCCGTACTCACTGCTGGTCCCGTGGCACCTGGCTTCCGGGCTGCTGATTGCGGGCTATTCCATGACGCCGCCGCTGATGTTCCTGCTGACGAGGATGCTTCGCACCGGGAGATTTTCCGATTGGGGTTGGATGTTCCTGGCGTGGTTCGTGTGCGGGACGTACTCCTACATGAACCCTGTTGTCGGAGTGGTTCACCTGCTGTTGTTCGGTTCTTTTTCCGCCTTCCATGTACTGCTCTCCTTGCGTAAAGGCCTGCCTGTGGGCCGGACTATCCTTTTAATCGTGCTTTTATTTCTGGCCTGGGGCCTGGCGAGCTCTTACTGGGTAATCCCGTTCGTTAAAGGCATTGCGGCCCAGAGCGCGGCCGCTTCCAACGCCACCATGGCCTTCGCGTCCAACTTGGAAACATTCAGTATGAACAGCGCGCCGCTTTCGGAAAACCTGCGACTGCAGGGGCTTTGGTCCATGCATGAGTCCTGGCGACCTTGGACGCCTTACTACGCCTGGGCCAAGGCATATAAGGAGCCATTCTTCATCCTGCTTGGATTCCTGCCTCCGTTCCTTCTGCTCGGCGGCCTGGTGCTGGCGGAAAAGCGCGCCTATGCGTTCCTTTTCTACTTCACCTCGCTGCTGCTGGCCACCCTGTTCATGATGAAAGGCGCTTATCCACCTTTGGAAAGTATCAACTTTTGGATGAATTCTCATCTGCCGTTCTTTGGTACGGCTTTCCGGGCCGGCTACCAAAAATGGGGGCTAATGGCGTCGTTCGCGTTCTGCTGCCTGGCAGGCTATGGCGCGGGGGCCGTTATCGAACATTCCCATACGAAGTCTGGAAAATGGGCCTGGGCGGTCGGGGCCGCGCTGGGAGTCCTCCTTTTCGTGGTTTACATGTTCCCGTTCTGGAACGGGCAGGTGATATTCTCAGGCGGGGGGATAATTCCTTCCGCGCGTGCTAAAGTACCGGAGAGCTACAGTGAGCTCTATGCCTGGACCAAGGCGCAACCTGGCGAGTTCCGCATATTCTCTTTGCCGCTTTCCCGCAACAGCAACAGCATTTACAAATGGGAGGATGGCGGCTACTCCGGTGCGGATTTTATTCGTTTTTTTTCGGCTAAGCCGGTAATCTATGCCAATTACGGCTTCTATTACGACCTGCCGCTATACATAGGCGAGAAGATACAGGCCAGGTCTTATGAAGGGCTGCTGCCGCTTTTTTCCCTGCTCAACGCGCGCTATCTTCTGCTTCACGGCGACATAAACTGGACCGCTATAAAAGAGCTGAATTGGTGGGTCAATAAGGACAAAAAGGCGTTGGCGGATTATTTCGCCAGTGAAAAGGGCTTGCGGCTGGAGAAAGAAGTTGGCCAACTTAAGTTGTACCGCCTGCCGACCGCCTATGACTCTCCGCAGTTCTACACCGCCGCTAAGCCGGTAGTTTACAGCGGCGGAATCCAGGGACTGGTCCACAAACTCGGGCCAGTTGCGGCGGCCGGCCCACGCCTATTTATCGACGAGGCGGATGCCGGACGCATCCGGCTACACGGTAACGGGGGGAAGCTCCCCGCGAAGATAGTGTTCCGCAGGATTAATTCGGCCAGGTATGAGGTTTCCGTGCAGGGCGCGTCCGGGCCGTTCTGGCTGGTTATGGGGGAAACTTTCCACCCCGGCTGGAAACTGTTCAAGGGTGGACTTAAAGCACCTGGCGGTGGAGCGCACCCCCTAATAACCTATCCCCGATACAATTCCGCGGAAGGGGATCACGGCAACTCCCCGTCGTTCCGGGACCTGTTTTACGCATGGCGGGCGCCGTTGGATGTCCCGCATTTTCCCGCCAATACTTTCGCCAATGCATGGTATGTAGATCCGGACGCGAACAAACTGGGTGGGGATTTTGCGGTCGATGTGTTTTTCCTGCCGCAGGCCGCCGTGTATTTGGGGCTGTTGACCGCAGTGGGATTGATAGCTATCTCGCTGGCCCTTGCCGTGGCTCCGCTCTTGCGGCGTAAGCCGGTTGCCGGAGGGGAGCATGAATAAGATTTTCAGAATGTGTTTGGCTCTGACTTCCCTTCTGGCCTTTTGCGACCTCTCTTACGGCGGGGTCTGGCAGGATTCCAACTCGGTAGCCGAGGAGACGGCTGTACTGTATGCGAATCTTGGCAAGAGCCCGGAACCCCTGGCCTTTTCCGTTTCTTCGCAAACCAATGTGGCGGAATACGACGAGGCCTGGGTCGATTATTCCCTGAATTCCGCCATCGAACCGGCGGCCATGGTCTTTGAATTGGACCTGACGGCCCGGTCGCCGTATACCCGCCGCTACATCAAGGTTAACGCCACCGCGGTAGAAGCAAGATACCTGCCAGTGCCTGCCCTGGAGTTGTCGGCCGGGAGTGAGTCTTGGGTCCCCAAGGACCGCAAGTTCTTCTTCTCTAAACTCTTCGACGCCAAGCCTGACGGGAAATGGCGGTACGCCATGCTGGGCAATATTCTGATGGCTCAGGTTCGCTTGCGGGTACCGCTCTCCGGATTGGCTGCCATGGACATTTACCTGCCTCCGGACGCGGATATCGTAGGGCTCAATCTCCGCCTCGCCTCTTCCGAACGGTGGCTTCTGGAGAGAATTGTTGAGTCCCCGGTATTGCCGGCCCAGGATATCCATTCCGGCATGGAAAAATTCCGGCGCATAGACCTTAAACGCATGCTCTTGGAGCAGCTGCCCGGCTGCCCCACTCCGCATCTCAAAGAGATATCGGTGTTCATCCGGCAGGCGGCTGACGCGCCGCCGGTACGCAACCCCGTAGCAAGGGTATTGCTGCAGCGGTTGGCATACGACCTCGACCTTCCGGAGGATGGGGGGCTAATCCTCAAAATGCAGTCCAGAACCAAGCTTCTTTCCGGGGGGAAGCGGAGGCTGGTTGTGCAGCTGGAGGGTGCGAAAGCTTTTGGTGACGCGTTTGTAACGGGGGGGCGCCTTCGGGCTGTCTATGCCCGCGGCTCTAGGCCTGCCGGCATAAACACAGGTAAAGTATCGCTTGTAATGCTTGCCGCCCCGCCCGCTCCTCCACCGGCGGTGAAAAATGCCATGCCGGCGAAAAGTGCTTACGATCCACTGGATAGCGCGAAGCTCAAAGCCGATTTCCTGCTTGTATTCGCGGCTATGTCTGGCATTTTCTGTCTTGTAGCGGTTTTCCGGAGGTTACTTGCGCCGCGGCTGCCTACATGGCTCAAGGATTTATTAAAAGAAGGCTACCGGATATATTTTCTGCTAGCCTGCGCGCTGCTGCTGCCGGCAGCGCTTATAACGCTCACCGGCCGCGCTCGCGCGGCCGATCCGGCGGCGGCGTTGGCCTGGCTTTGCATAGCCATGGGAGCGATGAGCATGGGGAAGGATATTTTCTTCCCAAGGAAGTGATATGTGCGGAGGTGTATGTGCGGTTAACTGAGCGCTTACTTCAGCCTGCCGCGGCTTTTGCGGTTTACTTCTGTTTTTCCGTATTCTTGACCTGGCCGCTGGTCTTGGCCCCCGGCTCGGTCCTGCTGGGCGGTCCAGGGGACGCGGCTGGCACTGTTTGGACGCTTTGGTCCGGGTTTATTTCCACTTCGGCCACCAACATGCTAGGTGCCCCATACGGGTTTGTCCTGCCGCGCACATTCTCCCAGCCGGTAGCTGACTTCCTGATGACGTCCATGGCGAGCCTTTTTGGCGCTGTGCCGGGCTATAACCTGCTTGTGCTGGCCAGTTTTCCGCTCACGGCATTAGCCGCCTTCCTGTGCCTGCGCTCCTTAGTGAAGAACGGCTTAGCGGCGTTCTTCGGTGGCCTGGTTTTTGGTTTTGCACCGCCGGCCCTGGCTCACGGCGCGGGGGGGCACCTCAATTTTTCGCTGAACATATTCGTCCCGCTGTTGGTGCTGGCCCTGATTCGCAACGGCGAAAAACGGACGTTCCTGTCCGCCGCGCTGGTGGGGGCCGCGTTCGCCTTGGTCACTTTGACTTCCATATACATGGGATATTTCTGTGCCTTCGCGTGTCTGGCCTTCGCGGCTTTCGACCTGTTCATTTGGAAAAGATCGGGGCAGGTCTTCTTCCTAAATAGGGCCATTCTCAATTATTTAGTCGTTGCCTTTTTTGCCGCGCTCTTTATACTCCCTTTCGAATATAAGGCGCTGGTAGAGATGTTCTCCGGAAGCAGGACGCAACTGGTGCAGACAGGCCGGGTGCGGGACCTAGGGGCTTTGGTGGTATATTCCGTGCGCATGTGGGAATATTTCCTGCCGTCTATAGATCACCCGGTGCTTGGCCGAATCTTCGAAGGATTCATCGGGACCCACCTGCACGGCAGCAATACTACCGAGCAGACTCTTTACCTGGGGCTGGCCCCGCTGGGGCTGTTCTTTGCCGGCCTGGGTCTGTTCTTCAGGAACAAGTTCAGCCCCGAGCGCCGGTTTTACTTCCTCTTCTTCGCTATAGCCGCGGCTTTCATGGTTATAATGTCCTTCCCGCCGTATATCCCGCTGGGCCCGGTTAAGATCCCGCTGATAGGATACTTTACCCATAAGATAGCGCCCATGTTCCGGGTTTATTCCAGGTTCGGCATACTGGTGAACTTCTTTGTGGCCTGCGGGGCCGCGGTTACGCTGGCGCACCTTGCCGGTGTTATGTCTAAAACCAGGTTCTACGCGCTGGCCGGGGCCCTTACGGCGCTTCTTCTTTTTGAATACCGCGGTATTCCGCATAATTATGGCATGCAGGTTAAGCCGCCGCCGCCGGTGTACGAGTGGCTGGCCGCAGAGCCGGGAGACTTTATAGTGGCGGAATACCCCATGATGCCCAATGATGAGGCCGGCTTCTACACCTATATGCTTTGGCAGACCTTCCACCACAAGCGCCTTGTTAACGGCACGAGCCCGATACTTAAAGAATCTTGGGACTTTTTCCAGAAGGTGAATTATCCTTCGGACCTTAAGACCTTGGAAATCCTGCGCAAGGCCGGGGTGAAATACCTGATAGTGCACCCAGAACTTTACGCTTCCATTCCGCCGGAACTGACGAAACATTTTTCGAAAGACAGGACGGAGAAGACTTATAATAATAACGTGCCGCCGCCCGTGCTGAAGAAGCTGAAGCCGTATAAGGTCTTTGGCCAGGTTTCGGTCTACAAACTATGAGGATAGCCATAAACGCCACGCCGCTGCTCTCCACGCTTACCGGCGTGGGGAACTATATCTTCCAGACCTCCAAGGCGCTGGCGCGCGTGGCGCCGGAGCATGAGTATTCCTATTATTACGGCTATTACACCAAGAAACTCTTCGCGGCCGAGGGGAAAGGCCTCTTCTACGAGATAAAAGAGATAGTAAAGCAGGTGCCGGCCGCCAAGAAATTCGCGCGGGCCATTAAAGACAACATCTCCCCGCTGACGTTGAAGCCCTTCGACCTGTATTTCGAGCCGAACTTCATACCGCTCAAGATCCGCGCGCGGCGCACCGTGGTGTCGGTAATGGATTTCTCTTTCGAACTGTATCCGCAGTGGCATCCCAGCGAGCGCATGGAATATTTCCGCCGGAAGTTCTGGAAGAACATAGGCCGGGCGGACCGCATAATAGCCATTTCCGATTTTGTGAGGGACGAGGCGGTAAACAAGTTCGGTCTGCCGGCGGAGAAAGTGCGCACGGTGCGGCTGGGTTTTAACCGGGAAGTTTTCCGTCCGATGTCGCGCGAGGAGCTGGCGCCGGTCAGGGCCAAGTTCTCCCTGCCGGAAAAATTCATACTCTGCGTGGGGTCCATGGAGCCGCGCAAGAACCTTATAAATCTACTGCGAGCTTATGTCAGCCTGCCTAAGGAGATCCGGTCCGCCTACAAGGTGGTTTTTGCCGGGTTCAAGGGCTGGGAGAATAAAGAGATAATGAGCCTGCTGGCGGAACTTAAGCGCGACGCCGTCTACCTGGGCTATATAACCGACTTCGAACTGGGCGCCCTCTACAACATGGCGACGCTCTTCGCTTATCCGTCGTTCTACGAGGGGTTTGGCCTGCCGCCGCTCGAGGCCATGGCCTGCGGCTGTCCTGTGGTGGTTTCCCGGGCGGCCAGCCTGCCGGAGGTGTGCGGCAGCGCGGCAGTCTACGTGGAGCCGTTTGACCCTTCCAGCATAGCCCGCGGCATAGAGCGCCTGGCCGGCGACCCGGTACTTCGCGCCTCGCTGCGCGAAGCCGGGCTGGCGCGGGCGGCGCAGTTCAGCTGGGAGAGCTCCGCCGCGGAGCACCTGAAGATCTTCGAGGAAGCCAGGCGAGCATGAAGGTAGCCATAGTCCACGACTGGCTTGTTACCAAGGGGGGGGCCGAGAATACCCTGGCCCAGATGCTGGCCGTGTTCCCGCAGGCGGATCTGTTCTGCCTGCTGGACTTTATTCCCGAAGCCGAGCGCGGCTTCCTGCTGAACAAGCCCTCGAAAACGTCTTTCCTGCAGAAACTCCCGCTGGCTAAAGAAAAATACCGCAGTTACCTGCCGCTTATGCCTTTTGCCGCCGAACGGCTGGATCTTTCAGGCTACGAGGTGGTGCTTTCCAGTTCTCACGCCGCGGCCAAAGGCGTAAGGGTTTCGGCCGAACAACTGCACCTCTGTTACTGTTATACGCCGTTCCGGTATGCCTGGGATTTGCGCGAACAGTATTTAAAAGAGGCCGGCCTGGACAAGGGGGTTAAAGGGCTCGCCGCCCGCGCGCTCATGGCCTGGCTGCGGCGCTGGGACGCGGACAACTCTAAGCGGGTGCATCATTTCGCCACGCTGTCGGAGTACGTGCGGGAACGCATAAAGAACGCCTATGGCCGGGACGCCGAGGTGATCTACCCGCCTGTAGATACGGATTCCTTCACTCTTTGCGAGCAGAAAGAGGATTTCTACGTTACGGTCTCACGCCTGGTGCCGTATAAAAAGGTGGACCTGATAGTAAGGGCTTTCGCGGGGATGCCTGACAAGAAGCTGATAGTTATAGGCGACGGGCCCGACCGAGAAAAGGTACGGGCCGCCGCCGGGCCGAACACGACTTTCCTTGGCCACGCCGGGGCGGAGGTGGTGGCCGGGCATTTGCGCAAGGCAAAAGCTTTCGTTTTCGCCGCGGAAGAGGATTTTGGCATAGCCCCGCTGGAGGCGCAGGCCTGCGGCACGCCGGTAATAGCTTACGGCCGCGGGGGGGCGTTGGAAACCATACAGGAAGGTGTGAGCGGCCTCTTCTTCCGCGAGCAGACAGAGATTTCGCTGGCCGAAGCCGTGAAGAATTTTGAAAAAGTTTTTTTCAGCCCTTCAGACTGCAGGGCCAACAGCCTGAGGTTCTCGGAAGAGATATTCCGGAGCAAATTGAAAGCTTTTGTGGAAGGAAAGACTAGCGAGCGCCGTCCCGCTTCAGCACAACCCCGATAGTCCGAAAGAAAATCATAACGTCCAGCCACAGGTTCCAGTTCTTCACGTACCAGCTGTCCATGGCTATGCGGAAAGCGTAGTCCTGGTTGTTGCGGCCGCTCACCTGCCACAGGCCGGTGATGCCGGGCGGCAGGGCGTGTATTACCGGGCTCTCTTCCTTTATATAGTCCCACTCGCGCGGCAGGTAGGGGCGGGGGCCTATAAGGCTCATTTCGCCGCGCAGCACGTTGAGGATCTGCGGCAGTTCGTCCAGCGAGGTCTTGCGCAGGATATTGCCCACGCGCGTTATGCGCGGGTCGTCGGTGAGCTTCCAGAATTTGTCGTACTCTTCCCGGGCGGTCTGGCTGTTCTCCAGCAGTTCCTGCAGGCGGGCTTCGGCGTCGGGCAGCATGGTGCGGAATTTGTAGCAGTAGAACTCTCTGGCTTTCTTGCCGAGGCGCTTCTGCTTAAGGAGCGCGGGGCCGCTTGAGTCGAGTTTTACTATCAGGGCGATCAGCAGCATTATCGGCAGGAAGACTATGGCTATGGCCAGCCCTGAGGCGTAGTCTATTACGCGCTTGGTGCCGTAGATGAGCGGGGCCGCCAGGTTGTTCTTTACCTGTATGATAATGGTCTGCTGGCGGAAGAAGTGGCGCAACTCCGTGCCGGACACGGCTATGCCGGAAATGTCGGGTATGAACAGGGTGTTCTCCGCTTTATGCTGTATGTGGTTTATTAGCTCCACCAGTTTTTCGCGGGGGAGTTCCGGTTTGGCCACTATAACGTCGTGTATGCCGCCGAAGGTTATGTAGCGCTCCAGCTTTTCCAGGTGGCGCCGCACCTTGTGGCCGGAGATCTCGTCTTCGCTGGGTTTGTCATCCACGAAGCCGGCTATGGCGTAGCCGAGGTTGGGCTCATCCTGCATGGCGGCCATGGCCTTGCGCGCGGCCTCGCCGGAACCCACTATGAGTATTTTCCTCAGCATCAGGCCGGAGTTGTAGAGGGCTTTTTTGAAGTTAATGCGGGCAATCGGAAATACCACTAAAGAAACAAAGAACATTGTCATCACAACTATGCGGGAGTATTCGATGCCTCTCTTCATCACGAAGATCATTACCAATATGGCGGCCATGGCGAAGAATGCGGATTTCCACAAAAACTTTATTTCATCCCAAAATACAAAACGTCGGGAGTAACCTTCGCCATAAATAAGAATGGTTTCCCAGATGAGGAAAATCCACAGGTATTGGGATAGGTGAAAATCCCCGCTATGAAAAGTGCTGATGAAAATGGGAAGGATGTCTGCGCGGAAAGCCGCGGAAAGTTGAAAAATGAGCACTAGTGTCAGAAGGTCGAATATGAACAGGAGCAGGAGCCCCAGCCGGTTCTTGAGTTTTGGATATGAAAATTCTGTTCCCATTCCCAATAGGTTACACCAAAACCGCCTTTTAAGGCAAACCGGGGGTTTGATTCTGCTCTTCTATACTGCTAAATCCGCCGTACGCTGAAGTGAGAGTCTCTATCGAGGCTTCGCCTCGATAGGGTCGCCGCCCCCCGGAAACGGGGGGTATTTTTTTTGCTGATATGTAAGATTATCCGACTGCCTATTGACAGGTTATCTTTCGGCTGCTATACTATAAGTGCGGAGGGGAAATTATGATCGGCAAAAATATTCACGCGTTGCGTGAGACACTCGGGCTGAGCCAGGAAGAGCTCGGAGCCGCGGTAAAGCTTTCACGCCCTATAATTTCGCAGATAGAGTGCGGGACGCGCAAAGTTTCGGCGGAGGAACTGCCGGCTTTTTCGCGCGCTCTCAATGCTTCCGTGGGGCAGATACTTGGCACGGCGCCGCTGCCGGACGTTTCCGTGGCGGCGGAGCCGGCGGGCGCCTACGAGGCCGCGCCGCAGCTGCGCATAAGCGTGCCGCAGCGCAATATGGACAAGTTCCGGCAGGTGCTTCTGTACGTGCTAAATTCCGTGGGCGCCAAGCCGAACATCGGGGAGACAGTGCTGTACAAGCTCCTTTACTTTATGGACTTCAACTACTACGAGAAGTACGAGGAGCAGTTTATAGGAGCCACGTACATAAAGAACCACTATGGCCCTACGCCTGTGGAGTTCCGCAAACTTATAGGGCTTATGGAGAAGCGCGGGGAGTTGATAAAGGTGGACAATAAGTATTTCAGTTTTCCGCAGACCAAGTACCTGCCTTGCAAGGCGGCGGATATTTCCGCCTTGTCCGCCCGGGAAATAAAGGTGATAGACCAGGTGCTGGGCAAGCTTTCCGATATGAACGCCGCGCAGATAAGCGACTATTCCCACAAAGATGTGCCGTGGATGACGGCCGCGGAGGGGGAGAAGATGGATTACGAAGCGGTGTTCTACCGTACTTCGGAGTACTCGGTGCGGGAATATGGTGACGATATTTAGGAGTGTGGTCCGCCGCGAGGAGTTTGGCCGGGACTTGAAGAAACTGCTCCGGAGGTTCCGTACGCTTGAAGAAGACCTGGCTACACTTGTGCGGACGCAGCTTAATATCTACCATAAGCTGCATGTGGATAACGGCGGCATCTTTCGCCTGACGGGGCTCCCGTTCGAAGTCCCGCAGGTCTTCAAGGTCAAGAAATTCGCGTGCAAGGCGCTTAAGGGGCGCGGGGTAAAGTCCGGCATCCGCGTTATTTACGCATATTACCCGGAGACGGACGCCGTAGAACTGGTGGAGATATATTTCAAGGCCGACCAGGTTAACGAGGACCGCCAGCGCTTGTGCAGCATCTATTCCACACATTGACTTCCCGCCCTGGCGAGGTTTAAACTGCACGGCAAGTATTGCGTATTGCAATGCGCAATATTCGCATACTTGGCTACGGTTTGGCCTTGCGGATTTGCGCGGCGTGCTTTATACTGATAAAATTGTCTCCGGGTTTCCTTTGAAGGAGTTTTTTGATGAAAAAAATGAACAGATCCATTTGCTGCATAGGGGCGGGCTACATTGGCGGGCCTACCATGGCCGTGATAGCCGACCATAACCACGACCGCAAGGTGGTGGTGGTGGACATCAATAAGGAACGCATAGACGCCTGGAATTCCGACAAGCTGCCCATTTTCGAGCCCGGGCTGGCCGAAGTGGTTAAGCGCCGCCGCGGCAAGAATCTGTTCTTCTCCACGGACATAGACAAGGCCATAAGGGACTGCGACATAATTTTTGTGGGCGTGAACACGCCTACCAAGACTTTCGGCCGGGGTGCTGGCTGCGCGTCCGACCTGCAGTACTGGGAAGCCACCGCGCGCAATATTGTGAAGGTGGCCAACCGCGACAAGATAGTGGTGGAGAAGAGCACCCTGCCGGTGCGCACCGCCGAGGCCATGGAGAGCATCCTCAAGCGCCATCCCAAGTATCACTTCGAAGTGCTGAGCAACCCGGAGTTCCTGGCCGAGGGTACCGCCATTGCCGACCTGGAGAAGCCAGACCGCGTGCTGATTGGCGGCCACCAGACGGCCAAGGGCAAGGCGGCCATAAAGGCGTTGGCCGACGTGTACGGCACCTGGGTGCCCAAAGAAAGGATCCTGACCACCAACCTGTGGTCTTCCGAACTTTCCAAGCTCGCCGCTAACGCTTTCCTGGCGCAGCGCGTGAGCTCCATTAATTCCCTGTCCGCCCTGTGCGAGACCACCGGCGCCGATGTGGAAGAGGTGGCCCGCGCCATAGGCATGGATAGCCGCATAGGGCCCAAGTTCCTCAAGACCGGCCCCGGGTTCGGCGGGAGCTGCTTTAAGAAGGACATTCTGAACCTGGTGTACATCTGCGAGAGCTACGGCCTTAACGAGGTGGCGGACTACTGGCAGCAGGTGGTGCTGATGAACGAGTATCAGCAGGAACGCCTGGTGGGCAACATCATAAAGACCATGTTCAACACCCTGGCCAACAAGAAGATCGCTGTGTTCGGTTTCGCCTTCAAGGCCAATACTTCGGACACGCGCGAGAGCCCGGCCATTGCCATAACGCAGATGTTGGCCGAAGAGCGGGCGGAAATAGTGATAACGGACCCGAAGGCCCTCAAACACGTGGCCGAGGACCTGGGCCCGCTGGCCGCGAAGATAAAGACCACCACGGACCCCTACGCCGCGGCCAAGGACGCGGACGCCATAGTGCTGCTGACCGATTGGGAAGAGTACAAAACGCTGGATTATAAGCGCTTGTACGCCTCTATGCGCAAGCCGGCTTTCCTGTTCGACGGCCGCAATATCCTGCCGCACGCGCAGTTGCGCAAGTTAGGCTTCGACGTTAAGGCCATAGGCAAATAACTGGATCCCGGCTTTCGCCGGGATGACGGAGAGGGGAGCCCCGCCCGCAAGGCGGGGTTCCGCTTTTTATGTCGACACTACGCTGGCCGCCTGTTGCGCATAGCGCTTGATGCGGCAGGGCCAATGGCCACTCGGGGGCGCCTGCTATGCTATTGCAGGTTGGGAAGGCTTTTGAGGGGGGATACAGGGGATGTGTAAATAAGTCTTGAAATTTAGTTAAAACTAAATTATAATACATATATGTACTCACAGCTTCAATTGCGGGAGATCTTTCATCTTGAATTCCTGCGCTACCTGGCGGCGGATATGCCGCCGCGGTTCTGGGCGCTCAAGGGGGGAGTGAACCTGCGGCTTTTCTTTAAGAGCGTCCGGTATTCCGAGGACATGGATATTGACGTTGAAGGGCTGCCGGTGGCGTCCCTGCAGAAGCGCGTGCTGCGTATCCTCAATTCCCCTTCTTTCCGGGAGAACCTGCGGACCTACGGCATAACCGGCGTTACGCCCCCGGACATGGCCGCGGCCAAGCAGACGGCCGTTACGCAGCGCTTCAAAGTGCACATTCTTACGGAGGGGGGAGGGGATTATTTTACCAAGGTGGAGTTCTCGCGCCGGGGCTTTTCCGGGGAGCCGGCGGCGGAAAGCATCCCCGCGGCCGTGCTGCGGCCTTACGCCATGGCGCCGCTGATAGTGCGGCATTATCCGGCGGGTCTCGCCGCCGCGCAGAAGATAGGGGCGGTGCTGTCTCGCTCCGTGCTGCAGGCGCGGGATATTTTCGACCTGTACCTGCTCTCTTCGCAGGTGAGCCCGGGGCAGATCACGCTGCCCTTGCCTGAAGGGGAAATGGCCCGGGTCAAGGAGAGTGTGCTGGAGCCGGGGTTCGAACTGTTCCGGGACGCGGTGGCCGCGTACCTGGCTCCGGGAGACAGGGAGATGTACTTGGCCCCGGAAGCCTGGGACGAGGTGAAATTGAAAGCGGCCGCCTTTGTGGAGGAACTCTATGCGGCGAACAGGTGAGAAAAGTCTTGCCGGCCATGTGGCGGCCTTAGGCCGCAGGGTCTTTACCTCAGCGGAGCTGGGGGCGGTTTCGTTGCGTTCCGGCTCGGTGGTTTCGCAGGGGCTGGCGGTAATGCAGCGGCAGGGGCTGGCGCTGCGGCTGGGGCACGGCCTCTGGTCGGCCGGGGCGGAGCCGCCCGGGCAGTACGAGGTTGTGCCGCACCTGCTGCCCAAACAACGCGTTTATGTGTCCTTTACCAGCGCGCTGCACCTGCACGGGGTTATAGAGCAGATACCGCAGGTGATAACGCTGGCTTCCACGGCGCATACCCGGCTGCTGGCCACGCGCGCGGGCAGCTTTGCCCTGCATCACCTGGCGCCGGAGATGTTCTGCGGTTTTGACTGGGATGCCAGGCGCGGTTTTGCCCTGGCTTCCCCGGAAAAGGCGCTGGTGGACTGCCTGTATGTATCGGCTTTCCGCAAAAGGCAGTTCTCGCACTTCCCGGAGCTGGACCTTGAGAGGCTGGAACTTAAAAAGGCGCGGGCCTGGGCGGCGCGGATAAAGAACCCCATGGCCCGGGAGCACGTGCTTAAGCGGCTGGCGGGGCTATTTAAGTATAAGTAAAGGGTTCGCGCATTCGCTGGTTGGCCCCGCCCGCAAGGCGGGGTTCTGCTTTTATGGGGGGGCTTGAAATTCAGGGTTTTGCCTGCTATACTATCGGTATAGCGATATGATTATCGGTATACCGATATGAAAAAAGATATGGAAAAAATTAGAGCGGCAATAGCCTCAAAGGTGCGGGACTTGCGCCTGGGCCGACGTTGGAGCCAGGTCCGCCTGGCCGCCTTACTGGGGATCTCGCAGAACCGCCTGTCGGAGATAGAGCGGGGAGACGGGTCTTTTACCGCCGAACAATTGGTGCTGGTCATTAGCACGTTCAACCTGCAGTTGGATTATTTTTCGGTTTCGCGCCAGAAAGCGGGGGCGGAACTGCAGAATACCCTTGCGCGTTTAGGGGCCGGGCATCTCCGGGAAGACTCTTCCCTGGGCGCTTTTGAAAGTTCAAAACGGGTGGACGAGGTAATACTGGAGGCGCTGATAGCCGCGGATTCTCCTCGCCAGGTGGCGGCCGTGGCGCCCGTGCTGGTGGCCCAGATAGAGCGGGTTAATTTAGGGCGGCTCCGGCTTAAAGCCGCCGAGGCCGGGTATGAGGCGCGCCTTGGGTGGGCTTTGGAGAATGTGCTTGGGGCTATACGGGCGGAGCTGCCGCGTGTCGGTCAAGCCTGGCGGCTTAAGTGCCGCAGGGCGGAACTCCTAATCGGGGCGGCGCTGGCCGCCTGGCCGGCCCCGAAGCCGGGGGCTGAGGACATCCTCGACCGGGAAATACTTAGCGAGGAGGGGGCGGCTGAAGCGCGCGCGGCGCGCTCCGCGGTAGCCCGCAAATGGGGGATAGTCACGCGCATCACCGCCGAAGATTTTAATGAAGCCCTGAGGGACGGCCGTGGAGATAATTAAGGAGTTTTTTACCGAACTGGACAGGAGCTGGCGGTTAGCAGCCGCCGGCAAGGTCCAGTTGCGCGTTATCGGTTCGGCGGCGCTTATGCTGGGTACGGGGTATTCCCGCGGCACCAAAGACAGCGATATTCTCGAGACGGCGGATATAGCCGGGGAAGTACGGCGGGAACTTCTGGCTTTGGCAGGGCGCGACAGCGTGCTGGCCGTGAAATACCGGCTTTACCTGGATATAGTTAACCACGCCATCCCATTTCTGCCGCAAAGGCCGAACTTTAGGCAGGCGGGTTTGCCCCGTCTTAAAAACTTCGACGTGGTCGCGCTGGACGTGACGGATGTGGTTGTGAGCAAGCTCAAGCGGTTCAGCGCCAATGACGCGGCGGACATACGCGCCATGGCGGAGAGGGGGCTGCTCCAGCCTGCTGCGCTGGCGGCCCGGTTCCAGGCCGCCGTGGATGTGTTCTCCATGGACGCGCGGGCCGAGGACCTGCCCAAATATGTCAGGAACCTGCACAGCATCGAACGGGATTTTCTCGGGGTCCCGGCGTCCGATATCCGCCTCCCCGGCTGGCTATAGCCCCCCTGTAGGTGCTGCTATCGAGGCTTCGCCTAGATAGGTCCGGAGCCCCGCCCGCAAGGCGGGGTTCCGCTTTATGGGGGGAAGAACCGGAAATCCCAAATTTGCTACAATTTAGGCGTCGCTTTATATAGATTTGGTTCTTATTATTGTAATCATTCAAGGAGACTCACGCACATGGCTACTAAAATCGGCATTAACGGCTTCGGACGCATAGGCAGGCTGGTCGCCCGCGCTATTCTCGCGCGCACCGACGGTCAGTTGGAACTGGTCGCGATAAACGACCTGACCGACGCCAAGACCAACGCCCACCTTTTAAAGTACGACTCCGTGCACGGCCAGCTCGCCGGCGAGGTTAAGGCCATAGGCGAAGACCAGATCTCCGTGGGCGGCAAGATCATAAAGGTGTTCAAGGAAAAGTCCCCGGCCGCCATCAACTGGAAGTCCGTGGGCGTGGACATTGTCATTGAATCCACCGGCCTGTTCACCATCAAGAAGGACGGCGTGAACAAGAAGGGCAAGACCGTGGAAGGCGCCGAGAACCACATTGTAAAGGGCGGCGCCAAGAAGGTCATCATCTCCGCTCCCGCGCAGGGCGAGGACATCACCATAGTGATGGGCGTGAACGACGACAAGTATGACGCCAAGAACCACAACGTGGTCTCCAACGCCTCCTGCACCACCAACTGCCTGGCTCCCTTCTGCAAAGTGCTGCAGGACAACTGGGGCATTGAGAAAGGCCTGATGACCACCATTCACGCCTACACCAACGACCAGAAGATCCACGACATGGCCCACAGTGACCTGCGCCGCGCCCGCGCCGCCGCGCTCTCCATGATCCCTACTTCCACCGGCGCCGCCAAGGCGATCTCGCTGGTGATGCCCGAACTGAAGGGCAAGATGGACGGCTTCGCCATCCGCGTGCCTACCCCGAACGTCTCCGTGGTGGACCTCACCGTGACGCTCGCGAAGCCCGCCACCGCCGAGGAGATCAACGCCGCCATTAAGAAGGCCGCCGAGGGCCCGATGAAAGGCATCATGGATTACGTGGAAGCGCCACTGGTGAGCATAGACTTCAACCACTGCCCGGCGAGCTCCTCCGTGGACGCGCTGAGCACCAAGGTGATAGGCGGCAACCTGGCCAAGGTGCTGGCCTGGTACGACAACGAGTGGGGCTATTCCAACCGCGTGGTGGACCTGGCCCTGCTGATGATCAAGAAAGGCCTGTAACTGGTTTTGCCCGGGGTCGGGTGGCGCTGAAAGGCGCGCGGACCCTAAGACCCCGGGCGTGTTCGCTGTTCGACAGGAGTGACAACAATGGCTAAGAAGAGAGTTCTCATAATGGGGGCCGCGGGCCGCGACTTCCATAACTTCAACGTGTTCTACCGCGACAACAAGGACGTGGAAGTGGTGGCCTTCACCGCTTACCAGATCCCCAACATCGCCGGCCGCAAGTATCCCAAAGAGCTCGCGGGGAAGATGTACCCGAAGGGCATCCCGATATTCGAAGAGAAAGAGCTGCCGGAGCTGATAAAGAAGTTCAAGGTGGACGAAGTGGTGTTCGCCTACTCCGACGTGGCCTTTAACACCGTGATGGCCAAGGGCAGCATAGTGCTGGCCTGCGGCGCCGACTTCACGCTGCTGGGCGGCGAGCATACCTACATTAAGTCCAAGAAGCCGGTGATAGCCGTCTGCGCCGTGCGCACCGGCTGCGGCAAGAGCCAGACCACCCGCGCCATCGCCTCCATGCTCAAGGGCATGGGCAAGAAAGTGGTGGCCATCCGCCATCCCATGCCTTACGGCGACCTGGTGAAGCAGACCTGGCAGCGCTACGAGACGCTGGAGGACCTGAAGAAGCACGAGTGCACCATCGAGGAGATGGAAGAGTACGAGCCGCACATAGCGGCCGGCCACATCATCTACTCCGGCGTGGACTACGGCGAGATCTTGAAGCGCGCCGAGAAGGAAGCGGACGTTATCCTGTGGGACGGCGGCAACAACGACCTGCCCTTCTACAAGCCGGACCTGCACATTACCGTGACGGACCCGCTGCGCTCCGGCCACGAAGCCACCTTCCACCCCGGCGCCGCCAACCTGCGGATGGCCGACGTGGTGGTGATCAATAAAGTGGACACCGCCTCCGCCAAGGAGATAGCCGTGGTGCGGGCCAACATCAAGGCCATGAACCCCAAGGCCCAGATCATAGAGGCCGAGAGCCCGGTGACCGTGGATAATCCCGCGGCCGTGAAGGGCAAGCGGGTGCTCGTAGTGGAAGACGGCCCCACGCTGACCCACGGCGACATGCACTTCGGCGCGGGCCACGTGGCCGCGAAGAAGTACAAGGCCAAGTCCATAGTGGACCCCCGCAAGTACGCCGTCGGCACCATCAAGAAGGTGTACGAGAACTTCAAGCAGATCACGGACATCCTGCCCGCCATGGGTTACGGCGACAAGCAGATGGCCGAGCTGAACAAGACCATCAACGCGGTCCCCTGCGACGTGGTGATAGTCGGCACGCCCATAGACCTGGCGCGCCACCTGAAGTTCAACAAGCCCTCCGTGCGCGTGACGTACGAACTGAAAGAGCGCAAGGCCGGCGGCCTGAAGGCCGCCCTGAAGAAAATAATATAAGAAAGCCCGCCCCGGGCCGGTTAAGCCGGCCCGGGCGCGGTTCAAGTTTAGAGTTCATATTTTCGACCGGAAGGTGACCGCAATGACCACGGAAAGCAAGACGGTGCTCAAGCTCGCCAAAGTGCAGGACGCCAAACTCAAGGACAAGAACGTGCTGGTGCGCGTGGACTACAACGTGCCCATCAAGGACGGCGTCATAACCGACGACACCCGCATCCGCGAGACCATGAAGACCGTGAAGCTGCTGCTCGAGGGCAATAACCGGGTGGTGCTGATGGCGCACCTGGGCCGCCCCAAGGGCCAGCCGGTGGAGAAGTACAGCCTGAAACCCGTGGCGGCCAAGCTGGCCGAACTGTCCGGCGCCAAGGTGCATTTCGCCCCCGACTGCGTGGGCCCCGAGGCGGACAAAGTGGTGGCGGCGGCGAAGAAGGGGGAGATAGTGCTCCTCGAGAACCTGCGCTACCACGCCGAGGAAGAGAAGAACGACGATAATTTCGCCAAGCAGCTCGCCAAGCACGGCGAGTATTTTGTGCAGGAGGCCTTTGGCGCCCTGCACCGCGCGCATGGCAGCACTTCCGCCATCTGCAAGCATCTGCCCGGGGCCATTGGCTTCCTGGTGCAGAAGGAGCTGGAATACCTCGACAAGGCCATGGTGAGCCCCGTGCGCCCCTTCCTCGCCATCATAGGCGGGGCCAAGGTGGCCGACAAGCTCTCCGTGCTCTACAGCCTCATCGAGAAGGTGGACACCCTGATAATCGGCGGCGGCATGGCTTACACCTTCCTGGCCGCGCAGAACACCAATATCGGCAAGTCGCTGCTGGAGGCGGACAAGGTGGAAGAGGCCAAGAACATCATTCTGAAAGCCCACCGCAATAACGTGGAACTGCTGCTGCCCGCGGACCACCGCGTGGTAAGCGAGATAAAGCCGGACGCCGAGGTGGAGGTCACCCAGGCCATGGCCGTGCCGGACGGCAAGATAGGCGTGGACATAGGGCCCCGCACCGAGATGCTGTTCGCCGACAAGATCAAGAATTCCAAGACCATTTTCTGGAACGGCCCCGTGGGCATTTTCGAGACGCCGGCCTTCGCCAGCGGCAGCGTGACCGTGGCCAACGCCATGGCGGCGGCCACCCGCGCGGGCGCCACCACCATCCTGGGCGGCGGGGACACCCTGAGCGTGCTCAAGACCGCCAAGGTGAAGGGCGAGAACATTTCCCACTGCTCCACCGGCGGCGGCGCCAGCCTGGAGTTCGTGGAAGGCAAGCAGCTGCCGGGCCTGGTGGCCCTGTCGCAGAAGTGATTTAGTAATTAACCGGAGGAAACTGAATGTATAACCTGATCGTAATATTGCACGTGATACTGGCTTTCGTGATCATCATCTCGATAGTCGTGTTCCAGACCAGCAAGGGCTCGGCCCTCAGCATGTTCGGCGGCGGCGGGGATTCCCTGTTCAACGCGGCCAGCGGCACTTCTTTCATAAAGAAGTTCACCGCGGTGGCGGCCGGGCTTTTTGCCGCTACCTCGCTGCTGCTGACCATCTTCGGGGCGAACAACCGCTTCCGCTCGGTGGTGCAGGAATACCCGCTGCAGCAGCAGGCCGCCCCGGCCCAGCCGGCCCCTGCCCCCGCACCCGTAAAGAAGTAAGGCCGCCCGGCAGTAAAGAAAAAGCCCCGCTTCGGCGGGGCTTTTCTTTTTGGTGTCATCCCGGCGAAAGCCGGGATCCAGTTTTTTGTCTGGGCCCCGGCTTTCGCCGGGGCGACTGGCCTATTTCATTACTTTGTTTTCGAAGGCGGTGACGACGTCCATGAGGTTTTCGGGGGTTTTGGCGGAGAGCAGGCGTTTGCGCAGGGTGACGTTGGAGATGAGGCCAGAGAGCTGCGCCAGGATATTGAGCTGGAGGGTGGGCTCGTTGAAGGGCGTGAGGATGAGGAAGACCACCTTTACCGGCTGGCCGTCGGGCGAGGGGAAATCTATGCCCTCGCGGCTCTTGCCTATGGCCAGCAGCGGCCGCGACAGGGAGGCCAGGCGGGCGTGGGGGAAGGCGGTCTGGTGGCCGAGGGCGGTGGAGAAGTTGCTCTCCCTTTTGAGAATGGCCTTCAGGGCGTCGTCCTTGTCGAAAACGGGGGTGGTTTCGTAGAGTTTGTTGAGGACTTCCTCTATGGCCGCCGAACGGCCGGTTTCTTTCATGTCCAGCACGCAGGCCTTGGAGAGCAGCAGGTCGCTTAGGAGCAGCTTGGGGGGCTGTTCGAACTCGTCGCGGATCTCGCCGGTGAGTTCTTCCACTATGTCTTCCATGGTGAGCAGGCCCGTGATCTCGCCCTTGGGGCTCTTCACCAGGGCCAGCTGCACCCGTTTCTCCTGGAAGTCGCGCAGGGCGCGTTCCACGGAGATCTCCTCGGAGATCTCCATGAGCGGGCGCTTTATGGCGGCGATCTCCGGGCGCACCGGGGCGTTCTGGGCTATGAAGCAGGCGGCCATGTCCTTGAAATGCACGTAGCCGTCTATGGCGCCGTCCTCCTTGAGGACGGGGTAGCGGGAGAACTGCTTGTCCTTGATGGTTTTGAGGTTGTTCTCCCAGGGCAGGGCGGTGTTGATGAAGCTGATGGCGCCGCGGGGGGTCATGACCTCTTTCACCCGGGTCTTGCCGAAGTCGAAGAGGTGTTCGAACATCATGAGGCGGCCCAGGGAGATGCGGCCGTGCTCCTGGCTCTGGCCCAGGATCATGCGCAGTTCCTCGTCGGAATGCACGGTCTCCTCCTGGTTGCGGCGTATGCGCAGCGCCTTGAGCACCAGGTTGGCGCTTTCGTTGAGCAGCCACATGGGGGCGAAGAAGACGGTGTGGAAGAACTTGAACGGGGCGGCTATCCACAGGGCGGAGGCCTCGGGCATGCGGATGGCCATGTTTTTGGGCACCAGCTCGCCCAGCACCACGTGGAAGCCGGTGATGACGGCGAAGGCCAGGCCGATGGACAGGGTATGCGTGGCCGCCGGGGTGAGCGTGAGGCCGAGCAGGCCGAAGAGGGGTGTGACGAGGTGGCCCACGGCCGGCTCGCCCACCCAGCCCAGGCCGATGCTGGCTATGGTGATGCCGAGCTGGGCGGTGGAGAGGTAGGCCTCCAGGTCTTTGGAGATCTCCTTGGCTATCTTGGCCCGGGTGACGCCCTTGGCCGAGAGCTCTTCGAGGCGGGTAAAACGCACTTTTACCGCCGCGAATTCGGACAGAACGAAGAAAGCGTTAAGCAGGAGGAAGAAGAAGGCTGCCAGCAAGTAGAGCAATTCGGTCATTCTTATCATTTTACAAATATTGGGAATTTGGTAAAATATATAAAGTTCATTAAATACGTTTTACGCGCGGGTGGTGGAACTGGTAGACACGCACGTTTGAGGGGCGTGTGCCTAACGGCTTGCGGGTTCGATTCCCGCCCCGCGCAAATTTCACGGAGGACCGGTCCCATTTTTGGTGCCGGTCCTCTATTTTTTATATCCTATTACCATGCTTTCCAAATATTTCAAGCCGGGCCTGCTCGAAAAGATAGCGGCGAAGGCCGGCACGCCGGTCTACGTGTATTCCGCGCCGGTCTTCCTCAAGCAGGTGCGCGCCTACCAGAAGGCCTTTAAGGCCCTGGACCCGCTGTTCTGCTACGCCATGAAGGCCAACTCCAGCCGCGGGCTGTGCGCCCTGGCCGCCAAAGAGGGCTGGGGGGCGGACGTGGTGAGCGGCGGCGAGCTGTACCGGGCGCTGCGCGCGGGCTTCAAGCCGGGCAACATCATTTTTTCCGGGGTGGGCAAGACGCCCGAAGAGCTGGACTACGCGCTGAAGGCCGGCATCCTGTTCGTGAACGCGGAATCCTTCGAAGAAGTCCTTGAACTGGAGAAGGCCGCGGCCCGGCTGAAGCTGCGCGCGCCGCTGTCCCTGCGCATCAACCCCGACGTGGACCCGCATACCCACAAGTTCATCTCCACCGGCAAACTGGGCAGCAAGTTCGGCGTCTCCTTCGAGGAGGCGCTGAAGATCTACGTGTACGCGGCCGAATCCCGGCACTTAAAGCCGGTAGGCGCCCATTTCCACATAGGTTCGCAGGTGCATTCGGCCGGGCCTTACGCCCTGGCCGCCGGCCGCCTGGCCGCTTTCATGCTGAAGCTGGCCAGCCGCGGCGTGAACCTGAAATACGCCGACGTGGGCGGCGGCTGGGGCGTGAAGGAAGGCGGCGAGATGGCCGACCCCGCCGCGCTAGCGAAGGCCGTGGCCGGGGTGTTCCAGGGCAGCGGCTTCCGGGTGATCCTGGAGCCGGGCCGCTCGGTCTGCGCGCCGGCGGGGCTGCTGCTGGGCCGGGTGATCTACCGCAAGAGCGGCGGGCATAAGAACTATATTGTGGTGGACGCCGCCATGAACGACCTGGTGCGGCCCGCCTTGTACGGGGCGAAGCATCCGGTGGCGCTGGTGGGCGCTGGGCGCGGGCCGGAGAAAATTTACGACATAGTGGGGCCCGTCTGCGAGAGCGGCGATTTCCTGGCCCAGGGCGTGCGCCTGAAGGAGCCCCGGCCGGGCCAGCTGCTGGCGGTCTATTCGGCCGGCGCCTACGGCTTCTCCATGAGCTCGCAGTACAATTCCCGGCCGCGCGCCGCCGAGGCCCTCATAACCGGCCCCGCCGCCTGGCGGCTGATACGCCGGCGGGAAACCTACAGGGACCTGGTGGCGGCGGAAAAGTAAAAGCCCCGCTCCCAAATAAGAACGCCCGCTCGCGCGGGCGTTTTTGCTTTTAAGTCGGCAGGGGCCGCTCTTAGTCGAAGGAGCCCAGGAGGAGCTTCAGGGCTTTTTGCTGGGCCGGGGTCATGGGCGGCGCGTCGGAGGGCAGTACCTTTACCGCTCGCGCGCGCGGCTGGGGTTTAAAGATGAGGTCTTTGATTTCGGGTTTCTTGGCGTAGAGGCCGTCGCCGGGGCAGTCGCTGTTGCCTATTTCGCGGTGGGCGTAGAAACTGCTGACGTGCACCGAGTAGGTGTCCTTCACGTAGCCGCCCACGGAAACGAAAGAGTCCAGCGAGGCCCGCGTGACCGGGTTGTTGACCGGCGGGTGGTAGTTGCCGATTATGGAGATGCCCACGTTGCCGGGGTTGCGGCGCACTACGTGGGCGCCCAGCACGCCTATGGGGCGGCCTTCGAAGATGTTGCCGGAGGGGTCGATGACGAAGTGGTAGCCGATGTCTATCCACTCTTTGGCGTTCTGGTGGTAATCCTGGATGAACTGCACCTCGTTGCGGGCGGCTTCGAAGGTCTGCGGGTAATTGCCCTGGGTATGGTGCAGGGTGAAAGCCACGGGGGTGTGGGTGCTGTACGGCTCGGTGGGCGGCAGGGCGCCCCAGGCGGCCCGGCGTACTATCTTGAAGGGGGCGGCGTCGGGCACGAACAAGGCGGGGTCGGGCACGTACGGGACGGTGGACGCGGCCACCGGCGTTTCACGGGTGGCCTCTCCTGCCAGCAGTTCGGTCTCGTAAACGGAGACCGAGGCGCCCTCGGGGGCGCCGGTGTTGATGATCTTCAGTTTGAGCGGCTGGGCGTTGAGCTCTACGCGGTACTTGGCCCAGAAGCGGCCGTTGGGATAGCGGCGGAAAGAGGTCTGGGTTACCTGGGCGGGGCGGGAGAAGAGGCCGCGGGCCTTAACGGAGAAATCCACCCGGGCGCCGGGGTCGGTCATGAGGCCCTGCACGAGGATGGTGTCGTAGGCTGCGGCGGGCGGCTCGCTGTAAGGGGTTTCCAGCAGGACGGCGCCTATTTTCTGCGTGCCGGAGAAAGTCGCTTCTATGGGGTAGGGCAGCCCATTGAAAACGGCGGGATCCCCGTCGCCGGAACCGGAGCCGGCGAAGGCGGAGGGGGCGCAGAGGAGGAGCAGGAGCAGCGAAGTGTTAAGCAGGGCCGTCATATGTAAATTATGGCAGTATAAGCGGGTTTCGGGAAGTGACTTAAGGCCCAGCGGGCGGGTAGGCCCTTGGGCTACTCGCAGTCGCCCGAGCGCAGGTAGAGCAGGGCGGAAGCCAGGACGTTGCTGAAGTCCATCAGGGCCACCTTGAGCCCGCCGGCGCCGTCCAGGAAGCCCAGCTTGAGGAAATAGGCGGAGAGGAAGCGCGTGAAAGGGCGGAAGATGATGAAGAGGCGGCTGCGGTGCTTGAGGGCGTAAGAGCGGCAGAGGATCTCGGTGTAGAAAACGCGCTTGCGGCGCTGGTCTTCCGGGTCGGAATAGGGGTAGTGCAGCAGCGGTTCCCTGAGGGCGGCAGCCTGGCCGTCTATTTCCAGGCGCTCGTGCACCGGCAGCGGCAGGAAGCGGGCAAAGCCGCGCTTGAAGAGGCGCAGCTGGGTGTCGGGGTATTTACCGCCGTGCCTGAGCCAGCGGCCGAAATAGAAGTTGCGGCGGGGCGTGGAGGCGGCCACCGCGGCGCCGGGGGCCGCGATGAAGGCCTGGATCTCCGCTTTCAGTTCCGGGGTTATCTCTTCGTCCGCGTCCAGGATCAGGACCCAGTCCGAAGTGCACTGGTCTATGGCGAACTGCTTGTTGACGTAAACCGCCATGCTGTTGGGGCGGGCGAAATACTTGACGGGGAATTTGCGGGCCTCGAGCTCGGTGCCGTCGGAAGAGCCGCAGTCCACGAAGACGAGCTCGTCGGCCCACCTGGCGCTGGACAGGGAGCGGCGCAGGTTCTTCTCCTCGTTGTTGGCTATCATGGCCACTGAAAGGGTCGGCATAAGGCGGGCTAATGCCCGGCGGCCTCCAGGAAGACTTTTTCGGTGGCGGCCGCGAAGGCCGCGGGGGAGAATTCGCGTTCGGCCCGGGCGCGGTTGGCGGCGCCCAGGATGGCTATCTTTTCCGGCGCGGCCAGCAGGGCGCCGAGTTTGGCCGCCAGGGCCAGGTGGTCGCCGGGGGGCGTCAGCCATTCGGGGGCGGCGTATTCGGGCAGGCTGCCCACGGCGGAGGCCACCAGGGGCCGGCCGCTGGCCAGCCACTCGGCGGCGGCCCGGGAGACGGCCTCGCTGCCCAGCGAGCAGACCACGCCGATGTCGCAGGAGGCCATGAAAGGGAAGGGCCCCTCGGTGCGGCCGTGGAAGAAGACGTTCTTTTCTATTCCCAGGTCCGAGGCTTCGCGGCGCAGGTCGGAGTATTTCAGGTTGGCTTCGTAGCCGGCTATGTGGAATTCGGCGCTGGCCCCGGAGCGCAGCAGCTCGGCGGCGGCCCGCAGGAAGACGGAATGGCCTTTTACCAGGTCCAGGCGGCCGAGCAGGCCCACCCGGTAGGGGGCGGCGGCCCGGCGCTCCGGCAGCGGGGGGAGCGGCAGGCCCTGGGGGATAAGGGCCACGCGAGAGCGGGGCAGGCCCGACGCGGCGTAAAGGTCCTCTATATAGGCGGAGGCGGCGATGACGCGCGCCACGCCGGAGAAAGTGAAGCCGGCCGAGGGGCGCTTGGCGTCGGCCTTCACCCGCACCACGGGCAGGGCGAGCAGGTAGGCCAGGGTCTGCATGCGGCCGGTGTGCGCGGCCACGGCGTCTATGCCGGCCTCCCCGCTTATGGCGCGCAGGCGCAGCAGGGCCAGCGGCAGTTTATGGTATTCCTTGCGGCCGGGCACGGCGTAATGGGCGAAACCTTCGCTCTCGGCGAAAGCTTCGGCGGCGCTGCCCCGGGGACAGGCGAAGAGCACCTCGTGGCCGAGGCCTCGCAGCGCCTTCGCCTGGGCGAAAGCGTAAGCCGCGAGGCCGCTATTCCAGGGGATGTCTATGGCGCTTAAAATTTTCAATCGCTGTTTCATAACACTTCAAAGTCAGGGCGGCCATGCGCGGCGAGGAGAAATCCTCGCGGCGGCGGTGGGCCTCGGCGGCCAGGCGCTCGCGCAGGCTTGCGTCCTTCATGACGCGCAGGGCGGCGTTGGCCAGGGCTTCGTGGTCGCGGGGCGGCACCGTGAGGCCGTTGGCGCCGTCCTCTATGACGTCGGTGATGCCGCCGGCCGTGGTGGCCACCAGGGGCAGGCCGGCGTTCATGGCCTCCACCAGCACGCTGCCCATGCCTTCCTCGCAGGAAGCCAGCACGAACAGGTCCAGCGCGGCCAGCACCTTGTACGGGTCGCTGCGGTAGCCGATAAGGCGGAAATGGTCCTGGATCTTGAGCATGCGGGCCAGGTGGGCGGTCTTGTCGGCGAGCGGGCCTTCGCCGGCCACCAGGAAATAGGCCTCCGGGAAACTTTTAAGGACTTCTGCGGCGGCGCGCACCAGGTTCTCGGGGTCCTTGTGCGGCACCAGCGCTATGAGCGAGCCGGCCCAGAAGGCGGCGGCGGGGATGCCCAGTTCGGCGGCCAGGGCCTGGCGGGCGGCCGAGCGGTAGGCCGGGAACTCGCCGGGGCTCCAGGGCGTGTCGTCGAGGTCTATGGTGCTGTTGACCACGGCCACTTTCTCTTCGGGGACGCCGGCCTTTAAGAGGATGTCGCGCACCGCGTCGGAGATAGCGATGACGCCGTGGGCTTTAGCGTATTTGAAGCGGGCGGTGAAAGAGCCGGGGATGAAGTCCACCCGGCGGTGGGCGACGCGCACGCAGTCCAGCCCGGCCGAGGCCAGCCAGGAGACGGCGGCGGTGTGGCCGGTATGGGTGTGGAGGAGAGGGGGCTGGCCTCCGGGTGGCAGGGCCTTGAGCGCGCGGCGCAGCAGCACGGCGGAGACCGGGTCCCATTCCGTAAGGTAGGGCAGGGTAAGCGTCTTGAAATTCTTGCGCCGGGCGGCGTTGTGCAGCGGGGAGCCGGCGCGGCAGACCACGGTATTGTCGTGGCCGAGCTTGTTGAGCTCTTTCACGAGGTAGAGCATCTGGCGCTGGCCGCCGCGCAGTTCCTTGCCGTCGTCGAGGTGGAAGATCCGGAGGGGGCTGGTCATAGGGTGGTCAGTTCCCGGCCTCCAGCGCTTTGTTTATCTCCGCCGTAACGGCTTCGGGCGTTATCTCTTGCGGGGAGTTCTCGTAAATAAGGAGGAGGGGGAGGCGCGCGCCGCGCGGCGCGATGTAGGGAACGTCCTTCCTTTCATACACGCCCACGCAGGGGGTGCCCAGGGCGCTGGCCAGGTGCAGGGGGCCGGAGTTGTTGCCCACGAAGAGCCTGGCCTTCGAGATGAAATAGGCGAGGTCGCGCAGGGTGGGGGCGGTGTCGCAGGAGAAGGCCAGCGGCACGGCGGCGCCGGCGGCGGAAAGGAAGAACTCTTTTTCGGCCTTGTTGGCGTTCACGAAGACCTTGAGGCCCCTGGCGGCGAGGGCGGCCATGACCGGCTTCCAGGAGGCGAGGGGGAAATTGCGTCTGGGATTGCCGGAGAAAGGGTGGATGACGGCCCAGCTGGCCGAGTCGCAGAGCGCCCGGGCCTGCTCGCCGGCGCCGCTGACGGGCACGGGGATGGCGCAGCGCAGGGGGCCGGGGTCCGCGCCGGTGAGGGCCTCTACGAGGCGCCTGGCGGTGTCGAGCACGTGGGCGTCGCGCTGGCCCGCGTTGAGGCGCCGGTTGGCGAAGGCGCCGTTGGCCGCGAAGCGCAGGGGGATGCCGGCCAGCAGGCAGGCCAGGTTCTTGCGCCAGTTGGAGTGAAGGATGAGAGCGGCGTCGAAGCGGGCCGCGCGGATGGCGAGCAGGGTCTTGAGGAAGCGGAGGAATTTGCCTTTCTTCTGGCCGGGGGACTTGTCCCAGAACGGGTCGCAGCGGTAATGCCCGGCGGAGGGGGAATAAAGGGAGACGATCTCTCCGGAATAGTCCTTGGTCCAGAAAGCGGCTTCGTAGCCGGGCTGTTCCAGGAGGGCGTCACGGACGGCGAGGCTCAATACCGTGTCCCCGACATTGTCCAGACTTACGATGAGTACTTTGGTCATTAAAATAAAAAAGCCCCGGCGGCCGGGGCTTTAAAAATCTGGTGGACGTGACAGGGATCGAACCTGCGACCTCCTCCATGCCATGGAGGCGCTCTCCCAGCTGAGCTACACGCCCAAAATTTTTCTTACTACCGCGTTGTTAAAAGAACGTAGGTATATCATATAAAAAAAACATCCTTTTGAAAAGTGGGGGGGCGCCTTTTTGTATAATTATAGGTATGAAGATCAAATCGTTCAACGTTATTCCTAACCTGCCCGAGAACCTGAAGGCCCTGGAAGAGCTGTCCACCAACATGTGGTTCACCTGGAACTGGGACGCCATCATGATGTTCGTGGGCATTAACGAAGAGCTGTGGCACCGCTCCCACCGCAATCCCAAGTGGATCCTGGGCACCCTGCCCCCGGAGCGCCTCGAAGAACTCAGCCGCGACAACAATTTCCTGGGCAAACTGGGAGAGATCAAGCAGAAGTTCGAAGGCTACATGGCCTATAAGGACACCTGGTTCGCCAAGAACGCGCAGGACCAGGACAAGGACATGCACGTGGCCTATTTCTCCATGGAATACGGCATAGGCGAGGGCCTGCCCATCTATTCCGGCGGCCTGGGCATGCTCTCCGGCGACCATCTCAAATCCGCCTCCGACCTGGGCATGCCCCTGGTGAGCGTGGGCCTCCTTTATAAGAAAGGCTACGTGCAGCAGGTGCTCAACCGCGACAACTGGCAGACCGAGCGCTACCCCGAGAACGACTGGTACAACATGCCTGTGCAGATAGTGAAGGACCACGCCGGCAAGCCGCTGCGCGTGGAAGTGGACCTGGCGGGGGAGAAGGTGCAGATCGGCGTGTGGAAGGTGCCGGTGGGCCGCGCTTCGCTCATCCTGCTCGACACCAACCTTCCCGAGAATTCCCCGGCCGCCCGCACCATCACCGAGCAGCTTTACGGCGGCGACCGCGAGAACCGCATCCGCCAGGAGATAGTGCTGGGCATAGGCGGCGCCCGGGCGCTGGAGGCCATGGGCATCCACTCCACCGTGTTCCACGTGAACGAGGGCCACAGCGCCTTCCTGCTGTTCGAGCGCATCCGCCAGCTGATGAAGAACCGCGGCCTCTCTTTCGCGGAAGCGCGCGAAGTGGTGTGGGCCTCGTCCGCGTTCACCACGCACACCCCGGTGATGGCCGGCAACGAGTATTTCGACTTCGAACTGGTGCGCAAGTACTTCGAACACTACGTCAAGGAGATAGGCCTGACCTTCCCCGAGTTCCTGGAACTGGGCAAGGAAGAGCACACCTCCCTGGGTTTCTGCATGACCGTGGTGGCCATAAAGCTCTGCGCCTTCCTCAACGGCGTGAGCCTGCTGCACCGCGACGTGTCGCGCGACATGTGGCACAAGCTCTGGCCGCAGCTGCCCCGCTACGAGGTGCCCATAGAGGGTATCACCAACGGCGTGCACACCTGCTCCTGGATCAGCCACGAACACCACAAACTCTACAGCAAGGCGCTGGCGGGGGGGCATAACAACATCCCCGATTCCTGCGACTGGCCCAAGATCAACGAGATAGACGACCGCGAGTTCTGGGATACGCACATGCTGCGCAAGGTCAAGCTGGTCAAGCTCGTGCGCGACCGCCTCAAGCGTCAGCACCAGCGCCTGGCCGCGGACCCCAGCATGCTCAGGGAAGCCGAGAGCGTGCTGAACCCGGAGTACCTGACCATCGGCTTCGCCCGCCGCTTCGCCACTTACAAGCGCGCCACCCTCTTCATGCGCGATCTGGAGCGGCTGCTGGAACTGGTGACCGACGAGAAGATGCCGGTGCAGTTCGTGTTCGCCGGCAAGGCGCACCAGGCGGACTCGCACGGCAAGGAATTCATCAAGCAGGTGGCCCGCCTGTCCATGGACAAGCGGTTCAAGAACCGCATCATCTTCGTGGAAGACTATAACATGAACGTGGCCCGCTACATGGTGCAGGGCGTTGACGTGTGGCTGAACAACCCTATCCGCCCGCTGGAGGCCAGCGGCACCAGCGGCATGAAGGCCGTGATCAACGGCGTTATGAACCTCTCGGTGCTGGACGGCTGGTGGCCCGAGGGCTACTCGCCCGACGTGGGCTGGGCCATAGGCGGGGTGGAGGCCTACAACAGCGACGAGGAGCGCGATTACGTGGAAGCGGAGAGCATCTACAACCTGATAAAGAAGGTGGTGGCGCCGCTCTATTACGACCGGGGTCAGGACGGCCTGCCGCGCGGCTGGATAAAGATGATGAAGGCCTGCGTGCAGAAGCTGGTGCCGCACTTCAACACCAACCGCATGGTGCGCGAGTATTACGAGAAGTTCTACGTGCACGCCCACCGCGCCTCCAAGCGCTTCGCGGATAATTCCCGCGTTGCCGAACTGGCGCGCTGGCGCGCCCGGCTGGAGGAGAGCTGGCCGCGCGTGAAAGTGGTGACGGACCAGTTCAAGCCCGAGATGGAAGTGCACGCCGGGGCGAAGCTGCCGGTGAGCGCCATAGTGTGGCTGGGCGACCTGAAGCCCGAGGACGTGGACGTGCAGCTGCACGTTGGCACGGCCGGCGGCGAGGGCCTGTTCAAGGACGGCAAGTCCGTGTCCATGACCCAGGACGCCCGCATGGGCGACGCCTACGTGTACAAGGGGGAGGTGCCCTGCTACAAGAGCGGCCGGCACGATTTCTCCGTGCGCGTGCTGGGCAGGCACCAGGACGCGGTGAACGCGCTGATGCCGCTGTATATAAAGTGGAGCGAGGAGTAACGCTAACTACTTGCGTCGCGGCGCTTTAAAATATATATAATGTTTTCAACGGCCGGAAACGGCCCGGTAGCATGAGTAACTAAAGAGAGGTAAATAAGCAAATGGCAAAAGGTAAAGTTAAGTGGTTCAACGACAAGAAAGGGTTCGGCTTCATCATCCCGGAGGACGGCTCCAAGGACCTTTTCGTACATCACTCTTCCATTCAAGGTGACGGATTCAAGACCCTGGCTGAAAACCAGGAAGTCGAGTTCGAAACCGAGAACACCGATAAGGGCCCCAAGGCCGTCAACGTAAAGAAAGCCCCGGGCAAATAAGCTTTCCGCCCAAGCGGAAGCAGCCGGCCCCGTTCTGCGGGGCCGGTTTTTTTATTAGTAATAGATGAAGTCGCGGCGGGTTATTTCGGGGGGGCGTTTGTCGTCCTGCATGCGCACGCCGTTGTACACCGTTACCTTGACGCGCCGCTGTTCGGTCCAGTTGCCCTTCTTGTCGAACTTATGGGTGTAGGTGTACTCGTACTTGGCCTCGGCTGAGTCGGCGTCGAAGGTCAGCTCGGTCTGAGGCAGGCCCTTCCCGTCGCAGTAGGTCTCGGTCTTGGCGAGCGGCTGTTCGCCGGAGTCGTAGGTGGTGAGCAGCTCGCGGCGCAGGGTGCCGTCCTCGCGCAGGGCATAGACGGTCTTGGCTCGCAGCTCGTTGTTCTGGCCGTATACGGATCTGATCCTGGAGGCGGTGGGCTTGTTCCAGGCGTAGGTCTCCCGCTTGAGCTGGCGGCCGTCGGCGTCGTTCACGGTCATTTCCGTTACATTGTTGCCCTTGTCGTAGGCGTAAAGCGTGACCGATTCCAGGTTCATCAGCGGGTCGAAGGAATGCTCCTCGGCGACGAAGCCGCGGGCGTTGAAGATGCGGAAGATCTGGCGGATGGGCTTGCGGGCGGTCTCCCGGCCCTGGGAGGGGGAGGCGTCGTAGACGAAGACGGCGCCGAAGTCCTTCTTTTTGTTGGCGCGGCAGAAGTCGTCCATGGAGGACTTGGCCTCCTCGCTGAAGGTGGAGGTGAGCTTCTCCTCGGATCTGCGCTTGTCGCAGAGGGCTTTGGAATCCTCCTTCTCCAGGTAAACGAAGGACTGCTTGAGCACCAGGGTCTTGCCGTCGTACTCGGCCTCCTCCATCTTCATGCCGTACATGTCGCAGGAAACGGAGTTCACGCTCTTGGGCGTGCCGGGCAGCCAGTCCTTGCCGCGGCGCAGCGGCTGCATGCGGGAGGTGGTGACCGTCCTGGCGCGGGGGCGGAAATCGGGGCACTTCAGGTCCGTCTGCGCGCTTAGCGCGGCGGGCAGCAGGAAGAGGCAGGCGGCGGCGAGGCGTATCATGGCTTTCTCCATAGAGGGGCTGTAATGAAATATATTATACTCTTACAAGCGCCGCAGCGGAACAGTTAATAGCGCAAGGAGACCATATGGCCGAAAACAAACAGGAACCCAAGACGATGCAGCTGGAGGTGCAGATGGACGAGACCACCGCCCAGGGCACCTACGCCAACCTCGCGGGCGTCACCCACAGCGAGACCGAGTTCATTTTCGACTTCCTGTTCCTGCAGCCCAACCAGCCCAAGGCCAAGCTGCGCGCCCGGATCATCTCCAGCCCCGTGCACACCAAGCGCTTCCTCGCCGCCATGCTCGAGAACATCAAGCGCTACGAGGAGCGCTTCGGAGCCATCCCCGAGCGCGCCGTGAACCTGACGCAGGGCCACAGCTGAGCGCCGGCGTCTTAAAAGAAAAAACCCGGAGAGCTCTCCGGGTTTTTTCTTTGGCGGGGGGAAGTTACGGATGCCCCTGCAGCATGAAGCTCTGGCGTTCCTGCGGCAGGTGGCATTCCAGCTGGAAGCCCTTGGCCTGCGCCCGCGCCTTGGCGTCGGCGAGCATGCGGTCCAGGTCCTCGTCGGAGTAGTCGGGGTGGCCGTGCCAGAGGATGAGGTCCCTGGCCTGCACCTTCTCCGCGGCGAAGTCCACCACTATGGACAGGCCCGAGTGCCCCTGCTTCTTGAAGGTCTCGTAATCCTTGTCCGTATAGACGGCGTCGTGGAAGAAGAGGTCCGAACCGCGGCAGAACCCGCCGAACTTCTCGTCGTAGTCCTGGAAGGCGGTGGCGTCGCCCCAGATCTCGCTGTCGGGGGAATAGGTGATCTTCTTGCCGAGCAGGTCCAGCATGTAGATCATGGTGCTGGTGGGGTGGTTGGCGTACATGGCCGACAGTTTTACGCCCGGGAACAGCTCGTAGTTGTCCTCCAGGATCTCGTACACGTCTATCTTGGCCTTGGGCGGCTGCTTGGTGAGGGAGAAAGAGCTGTAGAAGGTGCTCTGCGCCACTTCCTTAAGGCTCTTCTCCGGGTCGTTGGAGCCGATGAGGTGGATGGAGAAGTTGGAGTCGAAGAGGGGGGCGAAGCGGCCCAGGCCCAGGATATGGTCCAGGTGGAAATGCGTGAGGCAGATCCAGATGTCCTTGTAGTAGCGCTTCTTGGCCACTATCTCCTTGCCGAGTTCTATGATGCCGGTGCCGGCGTCGAAGATGAACAGGTGGTCCTTGGTCTCCACCGAGAGGCAGGAGGTCTGGCGGCCGTAGCGCGAAGCGCTGTTGGGCATCAGGGCGGGCAGGCCGCGCGAGCCCCACACCGTGGTGCGGATCTGGCCGGGCGCGAGGTCGCTGATCTGGGCTTCTTCGTTCTCGTGGATGATGGCGGGGGCCACCGGGGCGGACGGCGGGGGGGCGGAGGGGCCCGTGCTGCCGTCTAAAATGCTTTTGACGGTGGAGGAGAAGGTCTCTACGTTGTAGGGTTTCTGGAGGAAGAAGTCCGCGCCGAACTGGAAGGCGCGCTGTTTTTCCACCTCATAGGACTTGCCGGAGACCACGATGATCTTGATGTTCTTGAGGGCGCCGTCGGATTTGACGGCCTTGCAGATGTCCATGCCGGTGATGCCGGGCATCATGATGTCGGTAACTATGAGGCGGGGCATCTGGGCCTTGATGGTGGGGATGGCTTCCATGGAATCCTGCACCAGCGTGACCTTGTAGCCGGCGTCGGTGAGCAGGTCGCGCGAAAGCTCGCCTACCATAGGGTCGTCGTCAACTATGACTATATCGGGGTTTTCCATGTGTTTTCTCCGCCGTCCGAACTGCGGTATTTACTATAATACAATATATCTTTTTAGCAGTTAAGGAATTGTTACGCCAAAGTTAAATCAATACTCCGGACCCGCCTTATGATGAGGATAATCGCCGGCACCCACCGGGGCCGCAATATTTACACCGTTCCCAAGGACAAGTTCGTGAAGCCCATTTCCGGGCGCATCCGGCAGTCCCTTTTCGACATGCTGCGGCCCTATATCACCGGGGCCGTCTTTCTGGACCTCTACGCCGGTACCGGCGCGGTGGGCCTGGAGGCGCTGTCCCGCGGGGCGTCCAAGGCGGTCTTCGTGGAGAAGGACGGCCAGTGCATGAAGGTCATAGAGAAGAACATAGCCGCCCTGGGCTTCGGCGAAAAAGCCAAGGCCCTGAAGGCCGACGTGCTCAGCGGCCTGAAGTGGCTGGAGCATTACTCCGACTACAAGGGCTACGACATAGTCTTCATGGGGCCGCCTTACCGCACCGAGGAGAACCTGCCGCTCTTCTACAGCCTGGAAACGCTGACGCTGCTGGCGCAGGCGAACATAACCAATCCCGGCGCCACCATAGTGGTGCAGCACCACCGCAAGGAACCCGTAACCCCGGCCCCGGAAGGCCTGGAGCACGTCCGCAAGGAAAAGTACGGCGACACCGACGTGGACTTCTTCCGCCCGGTCAAACGATGATCTTCGACCCGCTCGAGCTCAACTACAGCAAGATACGGGCCTACCTGGACTGTCCTTTCCTCTACCGCTACATCTACGTGGAGCGCAAGTTCGCCCCGCAGACGCCGTATTCCTCGCTGGGCCTCTCCGTGCACCGCGCCCTGGGCGCCTACCACGCGCGCCCCGGCGACCTGGGCGACCTGCTGGCCTATTACGAGGACGCCTGGCTGCACCAGGGCTACGGCACGCCGCAGGAGAGCATGGAGTTCTACAATAAGGGCGCCCTGGTGCTGGAGAAGTGGTGGACCCATTTCCAGGAGAACCCGGCGCAGGTCATTTATTCCGAAAAACATTTCGAATTCCCTTTCGAGCGCTGGCGCGTGAAGGGCACCATAGACCGCGTGGACCGGCTGCCCGGCGGCCAGGTGGAGCTGCTGGACTACAAGATGGGGTTCGAGGACCGCAACGAGTGGGACGTGGCCGGCAGCCTGCAGCTGTCCATTTACGCGTTGGGTCTGCAGCGAGCCCTGAGGCAGCAGGTGGGCGCGGTGGGCTATTTCATCCTCAGTTCGCTGCAGAAGGTCTCCGTGCCTTACGACCCTGTCCGCGACGCCGCCACGCTGGACCTCATCCGCGCTACCGGCGAGAAGATGCTGGCGCTGGACATGGGGCGCAAGGGCGCCTGCGCCCGCTGCGCCATCCGCGAGCTCTGTCCGGAATCGGAAGCGAAGACCAAGGTCTGAGCCCCGCGGGGGGAAAAGAAAAAAGCCCGGCCTGCCGGGCTTTTTCTTTTGGCGGGGCTTTTAATTGGCCGGGGGCAGCGGGAGGTTCTTGTGCTCCCGGTAGATCTGCAGGAAGACTATGACGCAGGAGATGAGCAGCGGGCCGAGGAAGATGCCGATGGGGCCGTACACCTGCAGGCCGCCGAAGATGCCCAGGAACAGCAGGAAGACGGGGAGCTTGGCGCCCTTGCCGATGAGCACCGGGCGGATCATGTTGTCGGTCATGCCCACGGCCACCGCGCCCCACAGCAGCACGAAGAGGCCGGTGCGCGCGCCTTCCAGGAAATACATGCCCACCGCCAGCGGCAGCCAGACCAGGCTGGTGCCGACGAAGGGGATGAGCGCGGCGAAAGAGGTGAGCACGCCGAAGAGGGCCGGGGATTTCACGCCGGCCAGCCAGTAGCCGAAGGCCCCGATGAAGCCCTGGATCATGGCGGTGAGCAGCAGGCCGCGCACCACGGCCATGGCGGTGGTGTAGAGCTGGTTGGCGATGCGGTGCTTGTACTCCTGGTCCATGGGGATGATGTCGATGAGCCAGTTCAGGAAGCGCTCGCCGTCGCGGAACAGGATGAAGAGCGCGAAGACCATGACGCCGAAATTCACCAGGAACAGGAAGATGTTCTTGAGCAGGCCGGCGCCCGAGCGGGTGATCTTCTCCTGGAGGAGCTTGATGTTGCCGGTGAGTACTTCGCCGGGGTCCAGGTCCACGTAGGATTTAAACTTCTCCGGCAGGTGGATGTCGAATTCGCGCTGGGAGATGGTGGTGAGCCACTGGTTGGTCTTGGGGTAGAGCTCGCGGGATTCCTTGAGCAGCAGCCAGCCGAAGAGCAGCAGCGGCAGCACCAGGGTAACGAGCGTGGTGAAGGTGGCGGCCACCGCGGCGGCCGTGCGGTTGCCGAAGAAGCGCTTGCGGATCCACAGGTTGACCGGGAAGAACATCAGCGCGAAAGTGGCGGCCACGATGATGGCGGCGATGAAGGGGGACAGGATGCGCAGCAGCTGGTAGAGCAGGAAGAGCAGGATGCCGAAGAAGAAAAAGTTGAAGAGCTGGGCCTTGTCGAAACGCAGCAGCTTTGGCGGGGGCGGGTTTCCGTTCATAAGGCAATTATACTATACTGCCCGGCGGGCAAAATGATATATTGGCTCCGTGGGGACCCTGAAAAATCTGATAAAAGCGCTGGACCGCGGCGAGGTCACTAACTTCTCGCGCAACTCCTATGAGGTGGTCTTCGCCATCTTCATGGTGGCGCTGGCCTACTTTTACCGCAACAGCCCGCAGATAGAGTATCCCACCATCCTTTATTTCTTCCTGCTGCTGCTGGGCGCCAACTTCGCCTTCAACTGGGCGCTGCGCAGCCGCGCCGCCGTGAACCTCTGGCTGCTGGACCTGATCCTGCTGGCCAATTTCTGGATCATCACCGGCGTGGTCTATTATTCGGGCGGCGGCGCCTCCTATTTCTGGACGCTGTACCTGCTGCCGGTCTTCGCGGCCTCGCTGATGGCCAGTTTCAAGGACGCCTTCGGGGTGGTCTTTCTCTGCGTGCTGGCCATCGGCGTGATGTCCTGGCCGCTCGGAGGAGGCGAGCTGGCCAACGTGCTGGGTTTCGCCGTGAAGGTGGCCGTGCTCGCTTTCTCGGCGGGCGTGGTCTATACCACCGCGCAGTCGCGCAAGCGGGCCGAGGCCGGCCTGGCTTTCAAGCGCATCCAGGTGGAGCGCCTGGAGCGGGAGATAACCGAGAAGGAGAGCGAGCTGGTGAAGAGCGCCACCGCCGGGGAGGTGGGCACCTTGGCCGCCGGAGTGATGCACGACCTGGGCAACGCCGTTTCCGTGATCCTGCTGAGCGCGCAGATAGCTTCCGAAGAGGAAAGCCCCGACAAGGCGGACATGGAGCGCATCCTCAAGGCTGCGCGGTTCGCGAAGGGCGTGATCTCCAACGCTTTCGGCCTGGTGCGCGGCCAGGAATACCTGTTCGAGTCCTCGCCGCTGGGCGAGCCCATAGAGAACGCCGTGCTGCTCACCAATTACGCGGCCCGCAAGAAGAACGTGACGGTTGAAGTGGCCGTGCCCGCGGGGCTCCCGCCGCTGCGCCTGAGCAAGGTGCACGTGGAGCGGGTCTTCATCAATACCATTTCCAACGCCCTTTCCTTCGTGCCGGAACGCGGCAGCGTGCGCGTTTCCGCCGCCGAGACCGAAGGCGGGGTGACGGCCGAGGTGGCCGACAGCGGGCCCGGCTTCCCCGAGCGGATGCTCGCGGAAGGGGTGAAGGCCTTCGGGACCACCCGCAAGGAAAAGGGCGGCACCGGCCTGGGGCTTTACGTCTGCGACCAGATCATGAAGCGCCACGGCGGCCGGATGACGCTTTCCAACGGCCCGGCCGGCGGCGGCCGGATACGGTTCTTCTTTCCCTTCAAAGGCCCCTAGCGGCCCGCGCGCCAATAAAAAAAGCCCGGAGGTCCCGGGCTTTTTCTTTAGGGGACGTTGATTCCTAATTCCTAATTGGCGGAGGTCCCTTAAAAATTAGGAATTAGGAATCAGCGTCCCCTATTTTCAGAGCAGCAGGAAGATGGCGGCGCCCAGCAGCACCCGGTAGACCAGGAACGGGGCCAGGGTGCGCTTCTGTACCCACGCCATCAGTACCCAGATGAAGGCCAGCCCCGAGACGAAGGCGGAAAGCACGCCGAGCGCGAAGGCCGCGTCCAGTTGGGCGGGGCTTATCTTGCGAGCCTCCAGCAGGGCGGCCCCGAAGATGACCGGGGTGGAGAGCAGGAAGGAGAGGCGGGCCGCCGCGGGCCGGGTGTAGCCGAGGAAAAGCGCGGCCATGATGGTCATGCCCGAGCGGGACGCGCCCGGCATGAGGGCTATGCACTGGGCCAGGCCTACCGTGAGCGCGTCCTTCCAGCCGAAGGCGGTCTCGTCCTGGCGCTGCGCGGGGCGGCGGTCGGCCAGCCAGATCACGCCGGAGAAAAAGACCAGGTTGAAGGCGATCCAGCGCGGGTCGCGGAAGACGGTCTCGGCGTAATCGTTCAGCGCCAGGCCGGCGATGGCGGCGGGCACCGAGGCCAGGACCAGCAGCCACAGCAGGCCGCCGCCGGCGGGGCGGGGGGAAGCGAAGGCGTCCCTGAAGATCTTAAGCCAGTCCTTGGCGAAGTAGATGAGCACGGCGAAGAGGGTGCCCAGGTGCAGCATCACGTCGTAGGCGAGGCCCTGGTATTCCCAGCCGAAGAGCCGGGGGGCCAACGCCAGATGCGCGGAACTGGAGATGGGCAGGAATTCTCCCGCGCCCTGCAATCCGCCGAGGATTATTGCCTGAAGTTCAGTCATGTCCGATCTCCGTACCTGGATAATAGTGTTTGAGGATCTCCCGGTATTTATAGCCCTTGCGCGCCATGCCTTCGGCGCCCCACTGGCACATGCCCACGCCATGCCCGTTGCCGGCGCCGTCGAGCAGGATATAGTCCCTGCCGGTGAGGATGCGGAACAGCGTGCTGCGCACGGCCTGCCAGCCGGCGCGGCGGCCTATCCCGTGATAGAACTCGGTGGCAGGCACCTGCACGGCGCGGCGCTGGGTGCGCAGTTCCAGTATTTCGGCGCGGCCGGAAACGCCCCAGCGGCTTATCCTCAGCGAGAGCGCCTGCTCGTCGGGCAGGATCCAGCCGGCCTGGCGCGACAGGCGGGTGAGGCCTTTCAGATAGATCTTGGTCTTCCAGTGGAAGCGCGGGGCGATGGAGCAGTAAGGGTGCCCGGGCGGACCGTCCTTCACCGAGACCAGGTAGGTCTTGTGGTCGTAGGGCCAGACGCTGGTCATGGTTTCGGTGCGCCCGCCGCAGATGGAGTGGTAGAAGGTGGCCGCGGGCTTGCCCTTGTAGAGCAGCAGCTCGCCCTTGGTGGCCACGGCCGCGGAGAGGGCCTTGGGGCTTATGTGCCCGTCGCCGGTGTAGAGCTGGCAATGGGTGGAGTCGCAGAGATGGTAACCTTCCCCGGCGTGATTTCTAAGGTGCTTCACTATGTAGGTGCGGGCGGCCACCGCCTGCGCCTTGTAGGCCTCCGGGCGGGAAAGGTCGGAGGCTTCGCCGGTGACCACGCCGGCTATGTAGACCTCCAGCGGGACCGAGTTTATGATCTTTAGGCGGCCTTTGGCGGCGGACACGGTGAGCACGCCCGTATAGCGCCGGCGCGGCAGACCGGGGCCGGAGAGCCAGAGCGGGCCGGCGGCGGAGATCTTTATGGTCTTTTCCGGGCCGGCCTTCAGGGCCCCGTCCATGGCCACGTTCTGGCCTTTCACGCTTACCTTGGCGTTCCCTTTGAAGGGGCGGCCGTCGACGGTGACGGCGCCGTCCGCTTCCATGGAGATGGAGGTCACTCTGTGCAGCGAATAGAGCCGGATATCCACAGGGCCGAAGGCGGCGGAGGCCGGCCCCGCCGTAAGGACGAGCAGAAGGGTGAGCAGGCGCTTCAACGGGGCAGTCCCTTTTCGGCGGGATCGTAGACTTCCAGAAGGGAGGCCTCTTCGCGGGCGGCGCCGCGCAGCAGGCGGGCGAAGCCCGCCGGGGCGAGGTCTACCGGAGGCAGGTCGGCGCAGAACCCGGCGACGGCGCCGAGCAGCGGCTGGTGGCCTACCACCAGTAGCGAACCCTTCGGGGCCGCTTCCGCCAGGTCGAGCACGGCCTGGGCCGGGCCCTCGCTGAGGGCCGGGGCGGTTTGGCGGCGGGCGGAGGTGAAGACGGAGGCGGCCAGTTCCGCGGTGCGGGCGGCGCGCAGGAAGGGGCTGGAGATTATAAGGCCGGGGGAGAAGCCGGCGGCTTTGAGATGCCGCGCGGACTCCAGCACTTCCTCTTCGCCGCGGGGGGAGAGGGGGCGTTCGGAATCGCAGCAGACGCCCGCCTCCCGGGTACCGAGGGCGTGGCCGTGGCGCATGAAGACCAGTTCTTCCATGCTCCTATTTTACAAATTTGCGGGCCCGCGCGACGAGTCCGGAGCGCCCGCGGGCGCCGTTAAAAAATAACGTTTTTCCGCCGGTATTAATTCTTCTAATCGGCGGCCCCGGCCCGGCGCCCACGGGCGCGGGGCGGGCGCAGAGGGCGGCCGCGGGGCGGCGGCCCGCGCGCGGCTATTAGCGGCGCTAATACCCGCCCGGAAAGGCCCAGGCCGTTGTGAACGCGGCGAGGGGGCGTATTAGAGGGAAATTAATATAATATAAAGGCAGCATGCGTTAATACAAAAACGGAGGTACGCGGTGAACTACCACATATTAATGAAAGCCGAACTGGACAGCTTCGTAAAGAAGCTCTCCAAGAAAATGAAAGTCTGCGCCCCTGTAGCCAAGGGGTATAACAACTTCGCTTTTGAAGAAGTTACCTCGGCCGGCGAGATAGCCATGGACTATATCCCGACCATACTCCCTCCCAAGAAGTACTTCATGCCCCCTAGGGAGAAACTGCTGGATTTCGACCTGACCGGCGAGAAGCCGCAGGACAAGGCCGTGCTGGAGGCCGAGCCGCTGGCCGTGTTCGCGGTGCACACCTGCGACCTGGCCGGCATCCAGTGCCTGAACATGGTCTTCTCCGAGCGGCCCCGCGACTACAACTACCTGCTGCGAAAAGAGAGCATCTTCATTATCGGGCTCGAGTGCAACAAGCCCTGCGACGACAAGGCCAGCTGCGCGCTGGTGGGCAACCACTACCCGAACGGCGGCTACGACCTCTTCTTCACCGACATCGGCGATAAATGGGTGATCCACGTGAACACCCAGAAGGCCGAGGAGCTGGTGGAGGGCATGGGCCTGGCCAAGGCCTCCTCCGCCGACCTGGCCGCGCTGGACAAGGTCCGCGAGGGCAAGAAGCACGCCTTCCAGAACGAGATCGGCACGGACCCCAAGAAACTGCCCGAGGTCTTCGCCAAGGCCATGGAGAGCAAGGTCTGGCACGACGTGGGCGGCCGGTGCGTCTCCTGCGGCAACTGCACCAATGTCTGCCCCACCTGCTACTGCTTCGACATGAACGATACCATCAACCTGGACCTGAAGACCGGCTTCCGCACGCGGACCTGGGATTCCTGCCAGTTCGAGACGTTCGCCGCCGTGGCCGGCGGGGAGAACTTCCGCGAGGAGCGCGCCAACAGGCAGCGGCACCGCTTCTACCGCAAGTTCAAGTACCCGCTCGACAAGTTCTACCGCGCGTTCTGCACCGGCTGCGGCCGCTGCACGCGCACCTGCATGGCCAAGATCAGCCTGAAGGACACCCTGAAGGCCCTGGTAGCCGAAAGCAAATAAGAGGACAACCATGACCGAGATACACAATTCCAACTGGAAACTCCGCAAAGGGCAGATCATAGCCGCCAAGCAGATGACGGCCACCGAGAAGTGGTTCGACATAAAGCTCGAGGACGGCGACCTGGACCACGAGCCCGGGCAGTTCGTGCAGGTGGAGCTCTACGGCGTGGGCGAAGCGCCCATCTCCGTGTGCTCCAGCCCCACCAAGCGCGGCTCCTTCGAGCTGACCGTGCGCTCCGCCGGCCGCCTCACCAAGCACATGCAGGGCATGGGCAAGGGCGACTGGCTGGGCATCCGCGGGCCGTTCGGCAAGCCGTTCCCGGTGAAGCTGATGACCGGCAACGACCTGTTGTTCGTGGCCGGCGGCCTGGGCATAGCGCCCCTGCGCTCGCTCATCAATTACGTGATGGACAACCGCCGCGAGTTCGGCAAGGTGGACATCCTGCTGGGCTGCAAGACCCCTACCGACATGCTGTTCGGCGAGGAAATAAAGCAGTGGCAGAAGCGCCTGGATGTGAACTTCTCCTGCACGGTGGACCGCACGGCCCCCGACTGGAAAGGCAACGTGGGCCTGATCACGAGCCTCATCCCCGGCGTGACCATTAACCCGGAGAAGACCTTCTCCGTGGTGGTGGGCCCGCCTATCATGTACAAATTCGTCATAGCCGAGCTCCTGAAGAAGAACCTGCCGGAGCGGCAGATAGTACTCTCGCTGGAGCGGCACATGAAATGCGGCATGGGGAAATGCGGCCACTGCCAGATAGACCACCCCAAGAACTACTATTGCTGCAAAGACGGCCCCACCTTCACCTACGAAGAGGTGAAGGAATCGAAGAAACTTTAATACGGAGAACATACGATGAAAACCGCTAAAAAACCCGTAAAGACCCCGGCGAAGGCCCCGAAAGCCGCCGCCAAGCCCAAGGTGGCGTTCTTCGACTTCGCCTCCTGCGAGGGCTGCCAGCTGCAGATCACCAACCTCGGCGAGCTGCTGCTCGACGTGCTCGGCGCCATAGACGTGGTGGAGTTCCGCGAGGCCATCAGCGAGAAATGGGACGGCGACTACGACGTGGTCTTCATTGAGGGCTCCATCGGCGACCATCACGCCGAGGAACGCCTCAAGAAGATCCGCGCGAGGGCCAAGGTGCTCATAGCCTACGGCGCCTGCGCCTGCACCGGCGGCGTGAACGGCATGAAGAACTCCTTCGAGCTCGACGAGATACGCCAGAGCGTGTACGGCAAGGACTATAAGCTGTTCGACAGCACCGCGACGAAGGCCGTGGACCAGGTGGTCAAGGTGGACTACTACATCAACGGCTGCCCCGTGTACGCCCCGGAGATCCTCGAGGTGGTGAAGCACGCCCTGCGCGGCCTGCCCTACACCGTGCCGGACAACCCGGTCTGCGCCGAGTGCAAGCTCAACGAGAACGTGTGCATGTACGAGCGCGGCGTGGCCTGCCTGGGTCCCTGGACCAAGGCCGGCTGCAACAGCTGGTGCGTGAACAACGGCAATATCTGCTACGGCTGCCGCGGCGAGGTGAAGAACCCCGCCAAGAACGCCAACGACGTCATCAGCAAATACAACCTCAAGCCCGAACTTATCAAGGGTAAGTTCGACATGTACAACAAGTGCAAGGAAGGTGTGAAATAATGGCTACCGTGAAAGATCTGGACCTTAAAGTCGAATACGTCACCCGCGTCGAAGGCCACGGCAACATCGTCGCCAACGTGAAGAACGGCAAGATAGAGAAGTGCGAGTTCCACGTGGTGGAAACGCCCCGCCTGTTCGAGGGCATGCTGCGCGGCCGCAGCATCTTCGAGGCGCAGCACATAACCAGCCGCATCTGCGGCATCTGCTCCTGCGGTCACTCCCTGGCCAGCGTGAAGGCCGCCGAGGACGCGCTGGGCGTGACGCCTACCGAGCAGACCGTGAAGCTCAGGAAGCTCCTGCTCGACTACGAGTTCCTCGACAGCCACATCCTGCACGTGTACCTGCTGGCCGCCCCCGACGTGCTGGGCGTCCCCTCCTTTATCCCGCTCATCGCCTCGCACAACAAGACCGTGCGCCAGGTGCTGCGCCTTAAGAAGGCCGTGAACGACTGCTGCGACATCCTGGTGGGGCGCCACATCCACCCCATCACCATGATAGCGGGCGGCTGGACCAAGCTGCCTTCGAAGAAAGAGATCGACGCCCAGATAAAGCTGCTCGAGGGCATGGCCGAGGACCTGGGCGAAGTGCTGAAGCTCGCCAAGACCCTGAAGTTCCCCGACTTCCACCGCAAGACCGAGTACGTGGCGCTGGTCTCCGACGACGCCGAGTACCCGCTGCTCAACGGCGACATCGGCAGCACCGAAGGCAAGCGCGTGAGCTACAAGGACTACAAGAAGTCCACCAACGAGTTCGTGGACCCGCGCTCTTCGGCCAAGTTCAGCAAGTGGTCCGGCGACAGCGTCTTTGTGGGGGCTCTCGCCCGCTTCAACCTCAACGCGCACAAGCTGCACCCCAAGGCCAAGGCGCTCGCCAAGGAACTGGGCTTCAAGCCGGTCTGCGACAACCCCTTCATGAACACCGTGGCGCAGGTGGTGGAGATAGTGCACTGTTACTACCACGCCCTGGAGATCCTCAAGGACCTCAAAAAGACGGGCCTGGACTACAGCCAGCAGCTTACCGTGGGCGTCAACGAGAAAGGCGCCGTGCCGGTGCGCGCCGGCGACGGCGTGGGCTCGGTGGAGGTGCCGCGCGGCATCCTGCACCACAACTACGTGACGGACAAGAACGGCATGATAAAGCAGGCCAACTGCATCATCCCGACCAACCAGAACGTGAATAATATCGAGCACGACTTCGCCAAGTTCCTGCCCGAGATCCTGAACGAGGGGAAGGATAAGATCCGCCTCAAGCTCGAGATGCTCGTGCGGGCCTACGACCCGTGCATCTCCTGCTCCGCGCATTACCTCGATGTCACCTTCGTGGAATAAAGAGGTAGCCGCCGCGCTGGCCCCCAAGGGCCGGACGCTGGTGATAACGCTGGGCAGTACGTTAAGGGCCGACGATGGCGTCGGCCCTTACGTTTGCTCTCACGTGAAGTTCAACCGGCCCGACCTGAACCTGCTGGACGCCGGCACCACGCCCGAGAACATAGCCCAGACCGCCATAAACTGGAAGCCGGAAAAGGTTATTCTGGTGGACGCGGCCCATTTCCAGGGCGAGCCGGGGGAAATACGGGTTATCCCCCTGGAAGCCATCAACCAGAGCACCATCATGTCCACGCACAGCTTCCCGCTGTCGGTGACCTTCTCTATAGTGAAGGAAGACACCGGCTGTGAACTGGCGGTGATAGGCGTGCAGGCCAAATCGCTGGATTATAAGGAAGGCCTGAGCCCCGAAGTGGAAAAAAGCGCTTCCGAACTGGCGGCCTATTTTAATAAGATAGGGAAACCATGATACCAGGACAGCATGAGAACAAACCGATAGGCCTCCGGTCCGCCCTGTTCCCGGTGGCCGCCGTGGTGGCCATGCTGGCGTATAACGTGAACGTCTACGGGGATTCCGCCGTGGGCGGTTCCAACCAGTTCATCCTGCTGCTGGGCGGCGCCATAGCCGCGCTGGTGGGGTTCCGGCATAAGGTCACCTACGACAGCATGCTGGCCCATGTGTCCGGCAACCTCAAGTCCACCACCGGGGCCATCCTCATCCTGCTCATGGTCGGCGCCCTCTCCGGGGCCTGGCTGATAAGCGGCATTATCCCGTCGATGATCTACTACGGGCTCAAGATCCTCAATCCCTATGTTTTCCTGCCCGCCACCCTGCTGATCTGTTCGGTGGTGTCGCTCGCCACCGGCAGCAGCTGGTCCACTTCCGCCACGGTAGGGGTGGCGCTGATAGGGATAGGCAAGGCCATAGGCATTCCCGAGGCCATGGCCGCCGGCGCGGTCATCTCCGGGGCTTACTTCGGGGACAAGCTTTCCCCGCTGTCGGATACCACCAACCTGGCCCCGGCCATGGCCGGTACCGACCTGTTCACGCACGTGCGTTACATGACCATTACCACCGTGCCTACCTATATAGTGACGCTGCTGGCTTTCATCGGCATGGGTTTTTTCATCACCCCGCACGGCGCCGCCAACGCCGGGGGCGTGCAGGCCGCGATAGAGGCGGTGTTTACCGTCACGCCGTGGCTGTTCCTGGTGCCGGCGCTGGTGATCTTCATGATAGTCCGCAAAACGCAGCCGCTGGTGGCGCTGATCATAGGCGCGCTCTTGGGCGGGGTCTTCGCCCTGGTCTTCCAGCCGCAGGTGCTGGCCAAGCTGGCCGGGGCGGAGAAGCTGGATTTCCTGGCCGCCTATAAAGGCGTAATGAACGCCATGACCGTGAAGACCTCTATAGCTACCGCCGACCCGGCCCTCAACGACCTGTTCTCCTCCAAAGGCATGAAAGGCATGCTCGACACGGTCTGGCTGATCATCTGCGCCATGTTCTTCGGCGGGGTGATGGAGGCCATAGGCGCGCTGCATAAAATAAGTTCTTCCCTGCTGAAGATGGCTAATTCGGTGTTCGGCCTGTTCGCGAGCACCGTGGCGAGCTGCGTGGCGGTGAACCTTACCGCTTCTGACCAGTACCTGGCCATAGTGGTGCCGGGCAAGATGTTCGCCGAGCCGTTCAGGGAAAAGGGCCTGGCCCCGGAGAACCTCAGCCGCACGCTGGAGGATTCCGGTACGGTGACTTCGGCGCTGGTGCCCTGGAACACCTGCGGCGCCTACCAGGCCGGAGTGCTGGGCGTAAGTACCCTGGCCTACCTGCCTTACGCGGTGTTCAATTATGTCAGCCCTTTCATGACGCTGATCTTCGCCGCTTTCGCGATAAAAATAAAGAAACTTGCCGTAAAGTGAGGAACCTATGCTGGACAAGATGAAGCAGCTTTGGGAAATGAAGAGAAAGATGGACGAGATAAAGAAGGAACTGGATTCGCTGGAGCTCTCCAGCGAGGACAATCTGGTTAAGGTGACCATTACCGGCTCGCAGGAAGTGAAGCGCGTGGAGCTGAAGTGCGACCCGGCCGCCACTGACAAGGCCAAGCTGGAAGCCTCCCTGGCCGACACGGTGAACCGCGCGGTGCGCGAGAGCCAGAAGGCCGCCGCGCAGAAGATGAGCGCCCTGGGCGGCATCCCCGGCCTGGCCTGACCCCGGACGGTACCAACAAAAAACCCGGCCGAGAGGCCGGGTTTTTTATTTGGTTGAGTAAGCTTATTTCAGCTGGTAGGAGACCAGCTTGAGGGTCTGCTGGCTTTCCTCGGCGGTGATCTGCTCGTAAACCAGGCCCACGCCCGGAGCGTAGTAGCGCTCGGCGGAGCCGGCGTCGCCGCCGCCCAGCTTGGAGACGATCTTGAGGCAGCCGTTGTAGGCGCCGGCAGGCACTACCGCCTTGGCGTTCAGCGCGGCCACCCGGTTGCGGTCGTAGCCTTCGTTCCAGACCTGGTTATAGACCAGGGGGAAGGGGATCTCCAGGCGCGCGCCGGCGAGGGGAGAATCGGAGGAGCGGATGCCGGAGGCGTCCGCGGTCATGACGAAGTTGGAGACCTTGGGCTTGGTCTTGTTGAAGATGATCATGTTGACCTGGACGGTCTTGGCTGCTTCCGAGTACGCCATGAACTCCACGCGCACGGCCTTTACGCCGGTGAACTCGCTGGAGGTGTATTCGTATTCGTACACGGCCTTCTTATTGAGCGGCAGGTACTCGGCCGCGGGGGTGTCGCTGTAGCGCTCGTCCGAGCCGATGCCGACCGGGGCGGGCACGCCGAAAGCCGGCATGTTCTGCGCGGCCCGGTAGAAGTCGGCCGCGAGGCCGGCGTCGGTGCGGGCGAGGACGCTGTCGAGGGCGCCGGCCTGCGCGAAGGCGCAGAGGGGCGAGAGGAGAAGGGATAAAAATAACGCTGAGTTCAACTTTTTCATAGCAACAAGCCTCCGAAATATAGATTCTATATTCCCGATACTTTGTGCTAAGTTCCTATAGGTGGGGGGAAACTTAACGCGTCTTCCGAATACTCATTGGGAAGAACATCACCGCGCGGGTAGTCTTTGGACTTTTCGGATACCTTCGCGGCTTGTAAGCTACGGTAACAACTAGTATTAGGATAGCAAATCCCGCCGCCCCTGTCAACATTCGCGACATTTGCGACTTTTGAGATTTAAGGCAGGCCGAATAACAGGAGCGGGTGGCGACGGGTATGCTTTCGGAGGGGCGTCGCGGAGGCCGAGGCTTACGCAAGCGACGAGGCCGAGCGACGAGCGGCGAGCACGGTGTGCGAGACCGCGTACCCGAAGAAAGCATACCCTCGCCAGGCCCCGCGAACTTGCAGGCCTGCCGATTAGGCTGATTTTGTATAATTTCACTACTATGCATGAATGGGCACTGGCAGAATCAGTGATAAAGACCGCCGTGGAGCATTCCAAGGCGCAGAAACTCAAAAAGCTCAAAGAGACCGGGGTGCTGTTCGGCGAACTCCAGGCCATAGACAAGGAGATCTTCGTCTTCGCCCTGGAGGAGCTGCGCGCGCAGTTCCCGGCCGCCAAGGCCTGCAAGTTCAAGGTTTCCACCGAACCCGCCGCCTTCCGCTGCAAGGCCTGCTCCCACGAATTCCCGCTCAAGGGCCTGAAGAAGACCAAGGACGAAAGCGAATTCATACACTTCGTGCCCGAAATGGCGCACACCTTCCTCAAATGCCCCAAGTGCAAGAGCCCGGATTTCGAAATAGCCAGGGGCCGCGGCGTTTCCATTTCCTATATAAAGGGCGAAAAATGACGGCCATAGACCCGCGCCCCTCGGTAATAGCGGAGCGCCTCTCGGGCGTAAAGCGCATCATAGCCGTGACCGGCTGGAAAGGCGGCATAGGCAAGAGCGTGACCGCCACTACCCTGGCCCTGCTGCTGGCCCGCCAGGGGCATAAGGTGGGCCTGTTCGACCTGGACTTCGCCGGCGCCTCGGACCACCTGATACTCGGCGCCAAAGGCATTTTCCCGAAAGAAGAGAAAGGCCTGGAACCGCCCGTGTACGAAGGCGTGAAGTTCATGAGCGTGGTGTTCTTCTCCGAGAACAAGGCCGTGCCGCTGCGCGGCGCCAACGTGTCCGACGCCATCATAGAACTGCTGGCCATAACGCAGTGGGGCGAACTTGATTTCCTGGTGCTCGACATGCCGCCCGGCATAAACGACGCCGCCCTGGACGTGATGCGCTTCGCCCGCAAGGCCGAAGTGCTGGCCGTCACCACCCCGTCGCTCCTCGCGCACGACGTGCTGGCCCGGTCCATGGACCTCTATAAGAAACTTAAAGTCCCGGTTCTCGGAGTGCTGGAGAACATGGCGGACAAGGCGGGCCCGCGCAAGCTGCGCCGGGACCCGGCGCTGGAAAAGGCCCTGGGGCGGCCTGAAAAGCTGCTTGGGACCGCTTTCGCTAAGGACCTGGCCCGCGCCGCGGCCAGGCTGGGCCTTAAGCCCCGCCGCGCATGACCGAGATCTCCACTATGGAAGAAAAGACCAGGAACTTCCTCAGGCTCCACTCCTTGATGTCCGGGGTGATGGGCCTGGTGGCGTCCCTGATACTCCTAGCCACCGAATTCCCGTCCCACAGGGAACTTTCGATCCTTTCTTTGTTCGCCGCGGCGATGTACCTGACCTATTTCTTCTTCTTCAAGCTGATCTGTAGGACCTGCTACCGGCACGCCGGGGTGATACTGAGCCAGATAGGGGTAGGCATAGTCACCTGCGCGGTATATTTTACCGGCGGCATAGTTTCGCCTTTTATCTTCCTCTACTTCGCTCTGCTGCTCTCCGAGGCCATGTACGGCCTGGAGAACCCGGTTACTCTGCCCGCCAGCCTGGCCGGCTACCTGCTTACGGTAGCGGTGCAATTCTTCGGCCTCCTGCCCAATCCCGCGCCGTGGTCCGAGGCGGTTTACCGGAGTCCACTTGGCGTGGCTCTCATAGCTTTTCTTACATCCGCCTACCTGGCGATGACGAGGGGCGTGACCGGGAGGATAATTTACAGCCTGCGGGCCAAGATAGAGAGCGAGACCGTGGAGAAAGCCGGCCTGCTCAAGAAATTCTCGGAGCTCAACGCCAGCGCTCAGATAGGTTCGCTGGCGCACCGCATAGCGCATGACCTGCGCGCCCCTCTCTCCTCTATTTCCGGCTACGTACAGATGGAACTGCTCAACCCGCGTTCCGGGGAGGCCAGGACGGCGCTGACGGACCTTAACTCCACCGTGGATGGTATGGCGGAGGCCCTCTCGTGCATCACGCGCTTTGGCAAGCCTTCAGAAGGTCCGGCGGAGCGGATACAGGTCCCCGAATTTTTCCGGCAGCTGCTGGCCATAGCGGCTTTTTCGCCGAACTCCCGCGGCGTCCGGTTCGTTAAGAAGTATCCAGAAGACCTCGACGCCTGGGTCTGCGCCTCGCGCTCGGATATGCAGCAGGCGTATTTCAATATACTCAAGAACGCCATGGAAGCCACTCAGGACAACGCCGCCGGCAGGGTGATAGAGGTGACGGTGCGGCGCGTGGATAAAGAGATAGAAGTCTGCCTGGCGGACAACGGACCCGGGATGCCGTCCGAGGCGCTCAAGAACATTTTCCGCAAATCCATAACCACTAAAAAGAACGGCACCGGAGTGGGGCTGGTGATAACCCGGGACATTCTGACCCGCAACGACGGCTACATAGAGTTCCGCAACCGGCCCGAGGGGGGGCTGGAGGTGGTGACCCGCCTGCCCGCGTCCTGACCTGTTATTTCCCGGCTAAACTTTGTATCATAAACGCGGGGATACATCATGCCGGTCTATCTTATAACTTACAGCGTCTTGTTCTGGCTGCCCGCGCTGTTTTTCATCGCCTTCCTGCTGAAGGCGTTCGACGCTCCTTTGAAGAAGTCCTTCTGGGCCGCCTGCGCCGCCATGGCCGTCGTCTCCGTGGTCATGGAATACCTCTTCCTCAAATTCGACGTCTGGTTCTTTTCCGAGAAGATAGACCGGCTGCTGGGCCTGTGGATAGGGCCCGCCCCGGTGGAGGAATTCGTGTTCTGGTTCGGCGCCACGCCTTTCTGCCTGGCCATCTACCTGTCGTACTGCAAGCTTTTTAAAAAAAATGCCTGACATCGACGAACTCCTCAGCGAAGAGGATAAAAAGAAGAAAGACGCGACGGCTCAGAAAAAATGGCCGGCCAGCGTGCTGCTGGCCGCCCCGTTCTTCTTTATAGTAATCCCGCTCTACAAGGCCGCCAAGGAGCGCGTGAACTGGAAGGCCGCCATAGCCATGGTCTGCACTTTCGAGGTGTTGATGTTCTTCGCGGAGTTCTTCTCGGTCTCCCGCGGTCACTGGATCTGGAACCCCAACCGCACGCTGGGGCCCACGGTGTTCGGGATCCCCATAGAAGAGCCGCTGCTCTACTACTGGTTCCCGCCGCTTTTCGTGGTGATACTCCTGCACGCGCTGGAGCCGCTGTTCGGCCGGAAGGCGGACAGATGACCCTGCTGCTGCTGGAGATCTGGGGTTTCCTGCAGGTGCCGGTTGTCTGGTGGCTGTTCCACCGTTATGCCCGGCGCAACGTGGCCGGAGAGATGCTGGCCGGCGCCGTTGTGGGCGTCTTCTGGGAGATTTCCACCGAGCCGCTGTGGGATTACTTCTTCCGGGTCACTTTCTATCGCGACGCCCCGGTGGCCGTCATCACCGGCTGGATGGTGATGTTCGCTCTGATAACTTTCGTGTCCGAGAAACTCTATAAGTTCTGCCTGCGGCGGTCCGCCATAGCCCCGCGGGACAAGCGCATTTTCTTTTTCGACGTGCTGGCCGCGGCGCTGGTCTCGCTGCCCATGGAGACGCTGGGGGCCAAACTGGGGGTCTGGAGCTACCGCCAGGACATCCTGCGGTGGGATTGGGGCCTGATCCCCTTTTTCAACATGCCCTGGGAGATAATGTTCGGGTATTCGCTGCTGATGCTGGTGGCGCCCACCTTCGTGCGTTATTGGGAAGGGTCCTTCGAGGGGGGAGCCGATGAGGGCCGTTGACACGCACGACGGGAAACTGCGCTACCATGACGCGCTGCGCCCGAACCTCCTGGCCATAGTAGCCTGCACTTTTGTGGCTTCCTGGATGTGCCTCCTGCCCGGCTTTCCTTTTCACCCAGGCTTCTGCGTGGCCGCGGCCGTTTCCTCGGCAGTCCATCTGGCGGCGTTCCTGTTCTTCAAGGGGTTCGAGGCCAGGCCATGGACCTTCGAGGCCATGGCGCTGTTCAATATCCTGTTGCTGGGGTTCATAGTGCATTTCACCGGCGGCATCATGTCCCCTTTCGTTTTCTTCTATTTCTGGATCCTCGCCTCAGCTATCATCTACGGCGTTAAGGACCGAGTTGCCACCTATTTTGCCATGGTTACCTACGGCGGGCTCGTCCTGGCCGAGGCCTCTGGTCTGTTGGCGCCGTTCGGGACGGCCAGCAGGGAAGTTTACGCTTCCAGGATCATGACCGCCATGGTGGCCGCGGCCATCCTTTTCTTCATTATGATGACGCGCTACATAACCACCCTGGTGCTGGAGAACCTCCGCGCCAGGCTGGAGCGGGAGAACTCCGAGAAGGAGGGCCTGCTTAAGAAATTCTCAGAGCTGGACTCCACGGCGCAGATAGGTTCGCTGGCGCACCGCATAGCGCACGACCTGCGCGCCCCGCTCTCCTCCATCTCCGGCTACGTACAGATGGAACTGATGAGGAAACATCCTGCAGACAAGATGAGCGAGCTGCTCGATCTCAACGCCACCGTGACTTCCATGGCCGAGTCCCTGCACTGCATCACCCGCTTCGGCAAAGTGACGGCGGTGCCGGCCGAGCGCATACAGGTCACTGAATTCTTCCGCCAGCTGCTGGCCATCGCCGCTTTTTCGCCGCAGGCCAGGGGCGTCCGTTTTATAAAGAGCTACCAGGCGGGCCACGACGTCTGCGTGTGCGCCTCCCGCTCGGATATGCAGCAGGCTTACTTCAATATTGTCAAGAATGCCCTGGAAGCCACCCAGGACAATTCCGGAGGGCGGACAATAGAGGTTTCCGTCCGCGTCGTGGAGAAGGAAGTGGAGGTCTGCGTGGCGGACAATGGTCCGGGCATGCCCCCGGAGATGCTAAAGAACCTTTTCCGCAAGTCCATCACCACCAAGAAGGACGGCACCGGGGTGGGGTTGGTGATAACGCGCGACATCTTGGCCCGCAACGACGGTTATATGGAGTTCAGGAACCGCACCGGCGGAGGGCTAGCGGTAGTCACCAGGCTGCCCGTCGCCTGAGTTGCCAGCCGGTCTTTCAAATCGTATAATCTTAACGGATGCTTGGGTAGGGTATCCTCAACTCACTTCTCGGGAGGGTTCATTGTGAATACATCATTGGATCGGGGGATTGGCATTCGGCTGGCCGGACTTGCTTTGTCCGGCTTTCTTTTTGCCGCGGCCGCGCCGGCCGGGCTTAGCGCGTCCGGCTACGAGTTCGACGGGGTTGGCGCGCGTTCCATAGCGCGCGGCGGCGCCGTGATAGCCGACGCGGCCGACTGGAGCGCCATCTACTGGAACCCGGCCAATTTGGCCGACGTGAAGCGCCGCGAGGCGGGCCTGGAGCTGAAAGCCGGCGCCAGCCACAGCCGCGACGGCAACTCCTTCAATGTTTCCGGCACCGGGAATATATTCTCTAAAAAGAAAGTCGACTCTTCCTTCTTCTTCGGTTCGGCCGGCTCCGCGGTGCCCCTCGACGAAGACTCCGTTCTCGGTGTAGGCGTGTATCTGCCGCTGCTGCAGGGCGCCAAGTTCAAGGACAACCGCCCGGTTAACGCCGCTTTCAACAGCATAGATTACGAAGGCAGCGCGGCCATAGGCGTAGGGAACATCTCTTACGCGCGCCGCCTTACCGAGAAGTTTTCCGGGGCGGCCGGGGTCAACCTGATATACGGGCGGATCAAGTCGGATATGACTTTGGACTACACGCTTATACTTCCCGGGCCCATAGTTGTCGGGCCTGATGTGCTGACCCAGGACATGGAAGCCAGCGGCTATGCCGTGGAGGCCGTGTTGGGCGGAAAATATCAGATCAGCGAGGGGCTCACCGCAGGCGCCGTCTTCCGTTCAGGGGCCAAGGTGAAGCTGCAGGGCGAGGCAAATGCCGTCTCCAACCAGCTTGGCACCGAGAAGAGCGACATGGAATTCACGCTCAAACAGCCGCCCACCAGCGGCGTGGGCTTGGCCTGGAAGTACCGCCAGGACGTTACCTTTACCTGCGACTTCACGCAGACCTGGTGGCGCGGTTTTTCCAACGCCATAGACTATAAAACCCCCGGCACCATCCTTGTCGACACTAGCAACACCTTCGACTGGAAAACCTCCTACAAGTACCGCTTGGGCGCGCTGTGGAGATACAGCGAGCGCACGGACTTCATGGCCGGCTACGCCTACGACACGCCAGCCATAGACGGCGGCAGCATAGACTTCTCCAGCGCCATAGACGTGCCCATGCACCGCTTCACCGCGGCCGCGAGCCGCAGGTGGGGGGATTTTGAGGGCACACTGACCGGCCTGGTGGGCTACAACTCCCGCAATACCAACGGCGTGAACTACCGCCTGGGCGGCGAATACCTGATAGCCGAAGGCAAGTACCGGTTCTGAATTTGGTAGGATAGACTTACGCAGAAGGAACCCGGTGAGATCCCGGGGCTGCCCCGCAACGGTAATGCCGCAAGGCCAGCCCGGTCAACTGCGAACCGCCGCTCACAGAGGAGCGGCGGGATTCCGAGGGGAGAGACAAGCTCGACCTTTCGGCCGGGCTTTTTTTATGGCACGTTCCATACTGATACTCCTGCTTTACGCGCTCTGCGCCGCTCCGGCGCAGGCCAGGCGCGTGGTTTCCCTCATGCCCTCCTACACGGAGATAGTTTTCGCGCTGGGCGCGGGCGGCGAGCTGGCGGGGGTTTCCAATTTCTGCGATTGGCCGCCCGAGGCGGCGAAGATAGAGAAGACCGGGGATTACCTGCGGCCCAACGTCGAGAAGGTCTATTCCCTGAAGCCCGACGTGGTCCTGGCGGGGCCCTGGGCCTCCGGTTCGCCCGGCAAGCAGCTGGCCGGCATGGGGATAAAGGTGCTCACCGTTCCCGAGGAGCGCAGCGTGGCGGACATTTTCGCCACGGTGCGCCTGATCGCCGCCGAGCTGGGCCGCCGCAAACAGGGCGAGCGCCTGGTGAAGAAACTTTCCGCGGCCCTGCCCGCGCGGCTGCCTGAAAAGCCGCTCAGGGTCTATATTGAGGCCGACGCCGGCGGCTGGACGCCCGGCGGGCGCTCCTTCCTGAACGACGCGGCGCGCCTGGCCGGCGGCCGCAACATCTTCGCCGGCGAGGACCGCGGCTATTTCCAGGCCTCCTGGGAGGAAGTGCTGCTGCTGGACCCGGAGGCCGTGGTGCTGCTGGCCGGCACCAAAGAGGAGTTCCTGGCCCGCCCCATGGCCGGCGGGCTGGCTGCTGTAAAGTCTGGCAGGATCATTACCGGACTGGACCGCAACGCTTTCTCACGCCCGGGGCCGCGGCTCTTCGGCGAGATAAAACGGCTCGGGGAATTTTTATATGGCAAAAAGTAAGGCCCTGCTGCTGGTAGCGGGCCTGCTCCTGGCCTGCCTGCTTTCCCTCGCGGCGGGGCCCGCCGGGTTTTCTCCTGAGGTCATCCTTAACCTGCGCCTGCCGCGCCTGCTGGCGGCGCTTACTGTCGGCGCCGGGCTGGGCCTGGCCGGCGCCCTGTTCCAGGGCGTGTTGAAGAACCCGCTCTCCGATCCCTATATCCTCGGCACTTCCGCCGGGGCCACGGCCGCCGCTGTGTTCTGCTTCCTGGCGGGGATAGAGCGCTCCTCGCCGCTGTTCTTCGCCGCGGTCTTCGCCGGGGCTTTCGGGGCCACTTTCCTTTCCTACTGGCTGGCCCGCCTGGCGGGGCGCCTCTCCGACGCGTCGCTGGTGCTGGCCGGGGTGGCGGTAAGCGCCTTCCTGTCGGCGCTGGTGATGCTGACGCTCAGCGCGGCGCGCGAGCGCGCCTTCTCGCTCTTCTATTTCGTGCTGGGCGGCCTCTACGCGGCCGAGCCGGCCGTGCTGCTCTTCTCCGTTGCCATAATAGCCGCCGCGCTGCTCTTTTCCGCCGCGCGCTGGCGCGCCCTGGACGCCATGGCGCTGGGCGAGGAAAAGGCCTACCACCTGGGCGCCAGCCCCGAGCGCGAGCGCATAGTGTTCTTCGTGCTGGCCTGCGCGGCCACGTCGGCCGCCGTGGCGGTGGGCGGAACCATAGGTTTTGTGGGCCTGATGACGCCGCATATCATGCGGCTGCTGGCCGGGCCTTCGGCGCGGGTGCTGATCCCGGCTTCGGCCGCGGGCGGCGCGGCCCTGCTGGCCGCGGCCGACGCCGCCGGGCGCCTGGTATTCCCGCCCGCCGAAGTGCCGGCCGGGGTGATCATGGCCCTGGCGGGGGCGCCTTTCTTCATGTGGCTGCTGTGGAAAAGTTCGAGGGGGAGGAACTGATGCCCGCCCTGAAAGTATCCGGCCTCACTTACTCTTACGGCCCCGCGCCGCTTATCCGCGACGTGTCCTTTGAACTGCGTTCCGGGGATTTCATGTGCGTGCTGGGGCCCAACGGGTCCGGCAAGAGCACCCTTCTTAAACTGCTGACCGGGTTCCTCAAGCCCCAGGGCGGTCACGCGCGCCTGGGCGGGCAGGATACCGCCGGCCTGCCCCCGCGCCGCCTGGCCGCGCTGGCCGCCTACGTACCGAGCGAGACCGTCACCCCTTACGATTTCACGGTGAAAGAGACCGTGCTGCTGGGCCGCACCGCCCGGGCCGGGTTCTGGCGCGGTTATGACGCCGCCGACGAGGCGGCCGCCCTGAAGGCCATGGAGGAGACCGGGATGACCGGCTTCGCGGACAGGGCGGTGAATTCCCTGTCCACCGGCGAACGCCAGCTGGCGTTCATAGCCCAGGCCCTGGCGCAGGAGGCGAAGGTGCTGCTCCTGGACGAACCCACCTCCCACCTGGACCTCCGTTATAAGGCCGCCGTAATGAACCTGCTGGCCGGCCTGGCCGGGCGGGGCCTGGCGGTGGCAGCCGTGCTGCATGAGCCCGCGCTGGCCCGCCTGGGCTGCAATAAGGCGCTGCTGCTGGAGCGGGGGGGCGGGTATTACTGCGGCGCCGCCGCCGACGCCCTGGTCCGCGAGAACCTGGCCCGGCTTTACGGGCTGCCCGCTTCCTCCCCGCTGCTCCCCTGAAAAAATAAAAAGCCCGCGGATTTCCGCGGGCTTTTCACCGGCAGGGGCCGGTCAGTTCGCCAGGGCTTTAAGCTGCTCCAGGGCTTCCGACTCCACGCCCGTCTCCACGCGTTCCTGCATATTGAAGGCGGGGACTTCGGTGGCGATCACGTCGCCGAGGTCCGGCACGCCGTTCACCAGCAGCCCCACGCCGCGCTTGGGGGCGGGGATGACCAGGTCCTGGGTGCCGAAAATGGTGCTGAAGATCTTGGCGCCGGTGGCCTTGATGCGGTCCAGGGCTTCCTTATGGGGATGGCCGTAGGTATTGTCCGCGCCTACCGAGATGATGGCCACGCGGGGCTGCACGCGGGCCAGGAACTTGTCGGTGGAAGAGTAGCGCGAGCCGTGGTGCGAGACCTTGAGATAGGTGGATTGCAGGCCCGACTTGAAGATGCGCATCATGGCGTTCTCCACGGAGGCTTCCGCGTCGCCGGTAAGCAGGATGCCGTGGCCGTTATAGTAGAACCTTAAGACTAATGAACAATTGTTTATAACGTCGTTGTCGCGGCTGAGGACAGGCTCGGTGCAGGAATTGAGCACTTTCACGGTAACGTGCTTGTCCCAGTCCAGGTTGGTGCCCGGTTCCGGGAAGTGGGTGCGGCAGGAGGGTTCCAGGTCGGCCAGTTCGCGCAGGTTGTTGTCGCCTTTGGCGTCTATGTTCTCGGCCTTGGTGTCGTAGAAATTCTTCACGTCGAAAGCGGCGAAGACTTTCTTGAGGCCGCGGTAATGGTCGTTGTGGGGATGGGTGAGCACCACGTGATCTATTTTGGTGACGCCTTTGGCTTTGAGGAATTCGTAGATAGGGGTGCCGGAAGGGCCGCCGTCTATGAGCACGTTGCCGCCGTTGGGCAGCTCCAGGTAGGTGGCGTCGCCCTGGCCTACGTTGACGAAGTAGGCTTTAAGCTGGGCGTGGGCCGCCGAGAACGGGAAGAACACTAGCGCCAGACAAACGAGTGTTTTTTGCATGATGTCTCCAGGCTGGGCTCCGTTATTGCTCATGGCATATTGTAATGTTAAACCCTTGACCGTGCCAGCGTCAAAAGGCCCGCTTTCCGCGCGGCAAAGGACCTATATGGAAATTATATTCTATAGGTCCTTTGGCCCGGACATATAGGACGTAAAGCCCATGTAAAATCTTTCTATACGGCTATAATATGAGTATGCGTAACTCTATCGCCCGCGCCCTGCTTTTGCTCCTCGCTTTCGCCCCCGCGCTCTCCGCTGCCGGAGAAAACTCAGCCCTTCAGAGCCTGCTTTCCCGCGAACTCGCCGCCCCAGCTTTCGACGTGGCCGTGTCGCCCTCAGAGGCCGCGGCGCCCGAAGTCCGCACGCCCTCTCCCGTCTACGCCAAAGGCGATTTTACAGCAGTTCCCGACTACTCTTTCGGCTACCTCAACGACCTGACCGTCAAACTGATAGACGCCTCCGTTTCCAGCGTGGACATAGTGATGTTCAGCATAAACCTCAAGGACGCGCCGGACGCGCTGCTGCGCGCCCGCGACCGCGGGGTAAAGGTCCGCCTGATCATCAACGAGGGCCATGTTTTCAGCCGGCCCACCCCGGACATCAAGCGGCTGATAGCGGCCGAGGGGATAGAGCTGCGGACCCTGCGCGGCACCCGCGCTTACGGCGTGAACCATAACAAGATCGGCGTTTTCGACCGCTCCGTGGCCACCTTGGGCTCCTATAACTGGACTTTCGGCGCCACCTTCTCCAACCTGGAGAACATGCTGGTGGCCCGCCACCCAGTTTACGTGGACGGCTACGCGCGCTATTTCGACTGGATGTGGGCCAAGTCCCGCCTGGTTTCTCAGGGACCTTCCCCGGAACTGCCGGCCGGCTACTACGGCGCGCCGCCGCAGGACCCCGCCCCGGCCCAGTCGCTTAACGGCACCCCGGTGCCCGCCTACCTCTTCTCGCCCGGCTCCGACAGCGAGAACCGCCTGGCGGCCATAATAGACGCGGCCGCCAAAAGCGTGGACGCGGTGACCTTCACTTTCTCCTCCAAGCCGCTGGCCGACGCCCTGGTGCGTGCCGTGCGCCGCGGGGTCCGGGTGCGGTTCGTGATGGACACCGAGATGGCCAAGGACTCCGCCATAGCTAAGTACGCTTTCGACAACAAGGTGCCGCTCAAGATCAGGCGCGGCCGCACGGAGAAGGGCGCCCTCCACAACAAGTTCGCCCTCCTGGACGGCCGGCTCCTGGCCACCGGCTCCTTCAACTGGACCACCAACGCCAGCGCGAATTCCTTCGAAAATATCGCTTTCGTGAGCGACCAGGGGGCCGTAAAGGCCTACCAGGCCAAATTCGACTGGTTCTACTCCAGTTCCACGGTGCCGACCTCCGACTTTTTCCAGCCGGAGCCGTTCTCGGCCGACCCGCTCCCGCCTGCCGCGGACTGACCGCCATTTCCCCAATGAAAAAGGCCCGGCCCGGCCGGGCTTTTTTATTCCCCGCGGGCCCCGAATTTGCTATGATAAGACTATAGGGTGAATGGGGGGGAGACGCGCAGCGTTACAGAGTAACGAACCGGCACGCCCCCGGTTTCCGCACAAAGTTCATTCCGGAATCCGAAAGGAGAATCAGATGACTTCGTCAGGGCAGATCAAAAAGAACAATACGGCGCCCGAGGCCGAACATAAGGCGCTGCCGGAAGGCTACGGCACCACCGAGGCGGCCCTCCTGCCGCGCGATCCCAACTGGATGTTCATCTACTGGGAGATCACCGACAATTCCAAGAACAACGCCCGCAAAGAGCACGGGGCCGACGTCTTTGAAAAAGGCCGCCAGGTCATCCGCGTCTACGACGTGACCGGCGGCGAGGCCGCCAAATATTTCGACATCCCCGTGATGCTCGAGGCCAAGAGCTGGTATGTGAACGTGCAGGAAAGCGGGCGCTCCTACTGCTGCGAAGTGGGCCTGGTCATGCCCGACGGTAAGTTCATAGGCCTGGTGAAGACCAATACCGTAAACCTCCCCGGCGGGCGCGTTTCCGACGTGACCGACGAGCGCTGGATGGCCGTCACTTCCGATTTCGACAAGCTCATGCAGCTGTCCGGCGTGGAGTACATAGGCAAGGGCTCCGGCGAGGTCGCCAAGTCCCTGGCCCAGCGCTGGGAGATGCTGCGCGCCGTGTTCAGCCGCGCCTCCTCGTGGGGTGTTTCCTCCATGAGCTCGCAGAACCTGCAGAAACCGGCCCAGAAGAAGTTCTGGCTGGTGGCGGACTGCGAACTGATCCTGTACGGGGCCACCGAGCCCGACGCCTTCGTGACCGTTTCCGGCCGCAAGGTCACCCTGAACCCCGACGGCACCTTCTCCATGCGCTTCGCCCTGCCCGACGGCGTGGTGGACCTGCCCGTGAAGGCCATGAGCAAGGACGAGACCGATTCCAGGGAGATCGACATAAAAGTCACCAGAGCTACAACCCACGATGGCAAATAAAGAAAAAGGCTACCTCGCTTTAGTACTGCACGCGCATCTGCCGTTCATCCGGCACCCCGAATACGAGGACTTCCTGGAGGAAGACTGGTTCTTCGAGGCGATGTGTGAGACCTACATTCCGCTCTTGGACGTGTACGAGCGCCTGACCGCGGAAGGCACCGACTTCCGCGTGACCATGTCCGTGACGCCGCCGCTGTGCAACATGATGGCGGACCCCCTGCTGCAGGAGCGCTTCCGCCGCTATTACAGCCTGCGCCTGGAGCTCGCCGAGAAAGAGGTGGTGCGCACCCGCAACACCGGCTACTACGAAGTGGCCAAGATGTACGAGCGCAAGTTCCGCCGCATCCGCGAACTTTACGAGGATTATTACCACGGCCGCGTGCTGGACGGTTTCAAGAAGTTCCAGGACATGGGCAAGCTGGAGATCATCACCTGCGGCGCCACCCACGGTTTCCTGCCGCTGGAGCTGCGCAAAGAGGCCGTGCACGCCCAGATCAAGCTGGCCGCCGACGACTACCGCAAGCATTTCGGCCGCGGCCCCAGGGGCATCTGGCTGGCCGAGTGCGCCTATAACCCCGGCGACGACGTGTTCCTGAAGGCGCAGGGCATCCGCTTCTTCTTCCTGGAGACCCACGGCATCATTTACGGCAGCCCGCGCCCGCGCTACGGCGTGTACGCGCCGGTGTACTGCCCTTCCGGCGTGGCCGCTTTCGGCCGCGACATGGAGAGCGCCCAGCAGGTGTGGAGCGCCGAGACCGGCTACCCCGGCGACAACCGCTACCGCGAGTTCTACCGCGACCTGGGCTACGACCTGGAATACGATTACGTGAAGCCCTACCTGCACCAGGACGGCGTGCGCCGCAATATCGGCATGAAGTACTGCAAGATCACCGGCAAGGTGCAGTTGGACCAGAAGGCCCCGTATAACCCGGCCGAAGCGCGGGAACTGGCGGCCAGCCACGCCGGGAACTTCATGTTCAACCGCGAGCGCCAGATAGAACACCTCAACGGTTTCCTCGGCAAGAAACCCGTGGTGGTGTCCATGTACGACGCCGAGCTGTACGGCCACTGGTGGTACGAGGGCGTGGACTTCCTGGAGTTCCTCTTCAAGAAGGTGCACCACGACCAGAAGACCATCAAGATGGTGACGCCGAGCGAATACCTGACCGTCCACCCTGACAACCAGATAGTGCAGCCCTCCATGTCCACCTGGGGCGACAAGGGCTACAACGAGGTCTGGCTCAACGGCACCAATGACTGGATGTACCGCCACCTGCATAAGCAGGTGGAGCGCATGGTGGAAATGGCCAACAAGTTCCCCAGCGCCGACGGCATCCTGCGCCGCGCGCTCAACCAGTGCGCCCGCGAAGTGGTGCTGGGCATGTCCTCCGACTGGGCCTTCCTCATGACGGTAGGCACGGCGAAGAATTACTCCACCAAGCGCTTCATAGCCCACACGCACCGCTTCAACGGGCTGTACGAGCAGATCATGGGCAACCGGCTGGAGGAGAATTACCTGAAGGACATCGAGTGGCGGGATAATATCTTCCCCGAGATGAACTACCGGGTGTTCTCCACCGAGGAAATGCAGAAGGCCGCCCGCAGCTAGAAAATAGGGACAGACACCTATTATCAAACGAAACGCCCCGCATTGCGGGGCGTTTCTTTTATTCTAACGGGGCGTTTTCGCCTCTTCCGGTGAATAGGTGTCTGTCCCTATTTTCGCAGGGCCATTTCCTCCAGGCGGGCGTTGAAGCGCTCGATGATGATGCCGGACGCGGCGTAGAGTTCGCGCAGCTTAAGCGCGGCTTCTCCCTGGAGGGGGGCGGCCTGGGCGGCCGCGAACAGGTCCATGAGGCAGTTCTGGAGGTGGAAGTTCAGGTCCCCGCAGCCGAGGTCCCGCGCGGCCTTCAGCAGGTCCAGCAGGGTGGCCAGGTTCCTGGCCGACGGCCCGGCCAGGGCGGCCCCGCCTACGCGCAGGGCCAGGGCCGCGGCGGCCTCGGGGGCCGGGTCGAAACCGGTTTCAAGCCCGGCTCCCTTAAGGCGTGCCGCCAGGGCGGAGAGTTTCGTAATTTCGGCCGGGCCGCCTGAGACGGCCAGGGAGAAGGCCAGGCCGGCCGTCTGGCGCGCGTAGCCCGCGGCCTGGGCGCGCAGGGGGGCCCAGGAGGCAAGGGCCTTGCCCGGGAGGCGGGCCAGGAGGTAGAGGTAGTCCTCCAGGATCTTGTTGATGGCGGCCGCGTGGCTGTGCCGGGCGGAGTCGGCCAGCAGCCAGGCGTAGAGGGTGCGCTCCTCCCAGGAAAAGTCGTCGAAGGTGACCTTGGCGGTGCCCGGGGCTTTTTCCAGCGCGGCCTGGATCTCTTCAGGGGAACCCAGGGCGAAGATCTCGGCGAAGCGCGCGTTGCCGCCGCGGGGGGCGAAGAACATCAGCGGGAACTCCTCGTCCCGGCGCAGGTAGCAGAAGGCCAGCGGGGCGTCGCCGTGGGGGCCGGAGGAAGCCACCTCGCCGCGCAGGCAGAGCACGCCGCCAAGGTTGCGGCGGTCTTCCACCTTCAAGGCGGCGGGGCAATTCTCCCCGGAGCAGAGCAGCGCCTCCGCTATGGTCAGCGCGGCCGCTTTCTCGCGGGCCAGGAGGTTCTCAGAGACGGTCTTCTGGTAGAGCTGCAGGCCGTCGCCGGCCTCCGGGTAATTCGAGTGGGCCATGGCCAGCAGCGAGGCGAAACCCCGGTCGGCGTTCTCGAAGCCGAGGTCGCGCAGGGCTTCCGCCACCCGGGCCGCGTAGCGCAGGTTCTGTACCGCCTCTATGCGGGAAATATCCGAGAAGAACCAGCCGCAGCTGGTGAACATGAACATGGCGTTCTTCTGCATCTCCAGCAGTTCCAGCGCCCGCGCCCTGGCCGCCTTGTCGAGTTCCCGGGCCTGGTGGCGCGCGAAGAAGGCGTCGGCGGCCTGGGGGGAGCGGTCCAGCAGGAGAGCGGCGTAATCGTTGCGGGCCTCCCAGGGAGCCCTGAAGAACTTGGCGGCTTCCGCCGCGTACACGTCGGCGGCGGCGTCGCGCAGGTTGTTCATGGCCGCCCTGAACGGCAGGCGCCAGTTGAGGCTCGCGTTGTTCTCGCGGCCGCAGTCGCAGCCGCCCTTCCAGCGGCGCACGCCGTGGGCGCAGCTCCAGGCGGTGCCTTCCCCGTCGGGGCCGGGCTTTATGCGCACCTCGTCCACAGGCGGGTGCAACTCCAGGTACTGCGCGAAATTTACGGTGCGGATGCCGCGCTTCTTGAGTTCGTGCAGGAAGGCGTGGGCCAGCGTCATGTCCCCGAACTTGTGGTGATGGCCGAAGGTCTCTCCGTCCACGGCGATGCTGACGAGCTGCGGGCCGCGGTGGCCGTGCTTATAGCAGGCTTCCAACCGGTCGGCGAAAGCCGAGGAATGGCTGGCCAGGCCTTCGAAGGCGGCCGCCTTCGAGAGGTGTCCGTCGTAAAAAAAGACGGCGATGCTGCGCCCTTTCGCTCTGGACCCGTCGGGCAAGGTGTCGTGCCAGAGGTAGGGGCGAGTGACGTCGAAATTGCCGGAAGAGGCGTCGGTCCAGTCCTGGGAGCCGTGGTGCTTTATCTTCTCGGCCTGGTAGGGGGAGAGGATCACGTACTTCATGCCCAGGTCCACCAGCAGGCGCAGAGTGGCGTCGGAGGCGGCCGTCTCCGGCAGCCACATGGCCTCCGGTTTGAAGCCGAAGCGGCTCTCAAAATCCTTTATGCCCCAGAGGGCCTGGGTCAGCTGGTCCTGGAAAGAGGCCAGCGGCATTATCATGTGGTTATAGGCCTGGGCGATGGCGTTGGAATGTCCGGTGGCCTCGCGGGACTCCTTCGCTGCGCGGATGACCTTGGCATAATAGAAGGGGTAGTTCTTCTCCAGCCAGGAGAACAGCGTGGGGCCGAAGTTGAAGTTGAGGTGCAGGTAGTTGTTGGAAAGCTCCAGTACCCGGCCCGAGGCGTCGTTTATGCGGGCGCAGGCGTTGGGCAGGTAGCACTCCCGGGCTATGCGGGAATTCCAATCGTGAAAAGGCCAGGCCGAGGGCTGCGGGTCTATCCTGCCTGTCCAGGGGTTCTCCCTGGGCGGCTGGTAAAAATGGGCGTGCAGGGCGAAGAAGCGGTCATGCTGCGCGTGGTGCTTTTCCATTGATAAAATTATACAACACCGGGGGTTGTCCCGTGTGCCGTAAATTGCGCGGCCCGGGGCGCGGTGAGGAGGAGGCGGGCGAGGTCCAGGTCGGCGGCGTCGGGGCCGGAGAGCTTCAGCGGCGCGAGGTCCCGGCCTTCCAGGAAGGCGCCCAGGAAGAGGTTGCGCCTGGCCCCGGGGGTACGGCCGGAAAGTTCCCGCAGCAGCGCCCGGAAATTGGCGGCGGCCGAAGGGCCGCGCCCGGCGAGGCCCGAAAAGTCCAGAGACTCCGGCTCCAGCAGCAGGCGCAGGCCGGCGGCGGTGACGAGGTCTGCCCTCAAATGGGTTTCAAGCGGACCGCGCGCCGGCGGGGGGAGCCTGTTGGCGCCGGCGGCTTCCAGCAACCGGCGGAAAAGGCCCGGCAGGAGCGCCGCATGGCCGGAAGCGGGCGGTGGCGCGTCCCAGCAGGCGACGGAGAGGGCGGTTATCTGCGAGTAGTTCACGAAGACCGGCGCGTTCCCGCTGAAAAACTTGAAACCGGAAGGGCCGGGGAGGAGGGCGCCGGGCTTCAGGGGCGCGGGGAGGTCCCCCAGTTCTTCTTCGGGAAAAATGGCGCAGGGGAGGCCGGCGGCTTCGGCTGCGGAGCGCAGTTCGGCGGCGGCGTTCAGGGTAAGGGCCCGGCCCAGGAAGCCCGGGCTGCGGCGCAGCTGCTCGCGGGCGGAGCGCAGGGAGAAGCCGGGGCGGCGGGCGAGGAACTCCGCGGCGGGCCCGGGGTGCGCCTCGGCGGCGGTCAGCGCGACCGCGAAACCGCTCACGGGCGCTTTTCCGACATGATGTCGAGGATGATGCGGTCCACCTTGTCCATGCCGAGGCTGGAGATGCGGGAAATGTTCTTTATGGTCTGTTCGGCGCTGTGCCCGACGAAGCCTTCCTCGTCGGTGATGCCCTCTCCGTTGGAGGCCATCCAGGCGGCCCTGATGGCGGAGTCGGCGGAGGAAGCCACCTTGAGCGCGCAGCCGCTCTTGGCGCCGTCGCAGAGCATGCCGCCTATGTCGCTTATGACAGTGTTCACGGCGAGCGCCGTCTTGCGGGCGTCGGCCCCGCGGCGCTGCCAGACCACGGCCACAGCGGCGCCCACCCCGGCGGCCACGGCGCAACCGCAGATGGGGGCCAGTTCCCCGGTGAAGACCTTTATATAGGAGTTCACGAGGTGGGAGAGGGCGATACTTTTCAGGATGCGCTTTTCCGGGACTTTGAAGGCCTTGCCTACCAGCCAGGGCACCAGCACGGCCACCACGCCCTGGTTGCCGGATTCGCCGCTGGACATCACGGGCACGGGCACGCCGGCCATGCGCGCGTCGGTGGCGGCGGCGGCGGTGAGCTTGGCGGTGGAGAGGATGTCCTGCTTGAGGTAGCCTCTCTTTATGAGATCCTGCACGTAGTAGCCGACCTTCTTCAGTTTGAGGCCTTCCCTGGCGGCGGCCAGGTTCATCTCCACGCCCGCGCGGATGTAGGCGAGTTCTTCGGGAGTTACTTTTTCCGCCGCCAGGAAGAGGTCGCGGAAAGTGGCCTTGCGCAGGGCGGCTTTGTAAGGCTGGGCGGCCCGGCCGCCGGTCCCGCCGGCCTTGACGATGGTTTTGCCGTTGAGCTTTAGGAGGGAGACCTGTTTATGGCTGCCTTCGAGAACGCACAGCGCCTTGTCCCGGCCGGCCCTGACCTCGGCGGCGATATAGATGCCGCGCCTGTTGTAATCCACTTCTATCTTCGCCCGGCCGGCGCGGGCCAGGGCGGACGCTTCCTTCAACCTGGCGGCGGGCAGGCCTTTGAAAAGTTCGGCGCCGAGTTCGGGCTTGCGGACTACCGCCCCGATGGCGGCGGCCAGTAAATTGCCTTTCTGCCCTTTGGTGTTGGGGATGGCTACCGCCAGGCCGTTCTTATAGGTGCCCGGGTCCGTGCGCACGGTGACGGCGGTGGTGCGGCCCTTGAGCAGGTTGCCGGCGGTGGCGGCGGCGAAGGCCACGGCCACCGGTTCGGTGCATCCCATCGCCGGGTAAACTTCATGCTTGAGAACTTCGGCCAGCAGGTTTTTCATGTTTCTCCGTCAGAACTGGAGTTTCTTGCGCGAGGTCCAGACCGTAAGCGCGGCGCCGGACAGCAGGGCGCCGGCCGCGCCTACCACGAAAGGCGCGGCGGGGGAGACCTGGTCCCAGAGGAACCCGGCCAGGGCGCTGGAGGCGAAGGTCAGGAAGCCGAGCGTGCCCTGGAAGTAGCCCATGGCGGAAGCCCGGTTGGTGCTGCCGCTGAGGTGCGCTATGACCGCCTTGGCGATGCCCTCGTTGAAGGCGCCGTAGAAGCCGTAGAGGGCGAACAGGCCCCAGATCATCCAGGGTTTATCAGCCAGGGCGAAGCCCAGGTAGACCGCGGCGAAGACGAGGAAGCCGAAGCGCATGGTCTTGATCTTGCCGAGGCGGTCAGAGAGCCAGCCCGCCGGCGAAGCCAGGGCGGCATAGACCAGGTTGTAGCCGGTGTAGGCCAGGATGACGTGCGTGAGGGTGAAGCCCATGCTCTTGGCCTTCATGATCAGGAAGACGTCGCTGGAATTGCCCAGGGCGAAAATGGCGTAAAGCACCACGAAGGTCTTGAAGTCTGCGGTCATGGGCTCGGCGGCGGGGGCGGGCGAACCGGCCGGCCGGGCGGCGGCGGCCTCCTTCACGAAATAGACCAGCACCCCGACGCCAAGCAGGGCCGGCACGAAGGCCGCCATGAAGATGAAGCGGTAATCCGGCTTCTCGGCGCCCATGAAGTGGATGAGGGCCAGCGCGGTGAGCGGCCCCAGCGCGGCGCCTAGGGTGTCCATGGCCCGGTGGAAGCCGAAGGCCTTGCCCCAGTGCTCCTTGTCTATGGAGCCGGCTATGAGGGCGTCGCGGGCCGAGGTGCGCAGGCCCTTGCCTACCCGGTCTATGAAGCGCGAGAACAGGACGAAATGCCAAGTGGCCGCGAGCGCCAGCAGCGGCTTGGAAATAGCGGAGAGCGAATAGCCGGCCACTACGAAAGGCTTGCGTTTGCCGGCCCGGTCGGACAGGCGGCCGCCCAGGATCTTTACGAAGCTGGCCGTGGCTTCGGCCACGCCTTCTATGAGGCCCACCACCTGCATGGGCGCGCCCAGCACCGAGGTGAGGAAGATGGGGATGATAGGGTAGAGCATCTCGCTGGAGATGTCGGTAAGGCCGCTGACCACCCCGAGGAAAGTGACGTTGCGGGTCAGGCCCGCGCGCATATCTTTGATGAAACCCATAGTGATTGTCCTTTGGCGAGAGTAATTATAGGAATCTTACGAGCAGATTCAAAGCCGCGGCTACCAGCAGGGCGAAGAGCAGGTTCACGGCGAAGACCTTGGCCGCGTCCCGGGCGCCGAGTTCGCGCACGGTGACCAGGGCGCTGGCGAGGCAGGGCAGGTAGAGGCTCAGGAAGACGCTGGCCACCACGATGGCGCCCGGCGACAGGGCGAAAGGCGTGAGCATGGCTATGGAGACGTCCTTGCGCAGGAAGCCCAGCACCATAACCGACACGGTCTCTCCGGGCAGGCCCAGCAGGCCGGTGACCACGGGCCTGAAGACCTGCGCCACGGCCTCCAGGACGCCGGTGAAGTCCATCATGCCGATGGCCAGGACGCCCAGCGCTATCATGGGCACGGCCTCCAGCAGGAAGTCCTTTATCCGGAAGTAAAGTTTCTTGCCCATCACGGAGGCGCAGGGGGCCTGGTAAGGGGGGATCTCCAGGAAGAGCTCCGGAGTTTCGCCTTTCATCACGCGGCTGAGCAGCAGGGCCGCGGCTATGCCCGAGGCGGCTACGGCGGCGAACACCGCTACGGTGTATTTGAGGGGATAAGGCGAGAGCAGGCTGAAGATCATGGCCGTCTGCGGCATGCAGGGCGCCAGCGCCAGGGTGAGCGCCGTGGCTATCACCCTTTCCCTCGGGGTTTCCAGCACGCGGGCGGCGAGGATGGCTGGCACTTTGCAGCCCATGCCCAGCATCAGCGGGATGGTGCCGTAGCCGTGCAGTCCCACGCGGTGCATGGAACTGTCCAGCAGCACGGCCAGCCGCGGCAGGTAGCCGATGTCTTCCAGCACGCCGAGAGCGGCGTAGAAGGAAACTATATAAGGCAGGACGGTCACGAACGGGATATAGAGGCCGGTGGTGAGCAGGCCGAAGGATTCCATGGGGGCCGGGGTGGTGCCGAGGAGGAGGGTCTTTGCGAAGCCGCCTTCCTGCAGGCCGGCCAGGGCCTTGGTGAGCAGCGGCATCCAGACCGACTGGAACAGCGGGTCCAGCGCGTTGGAGATGAGTCCTTCCCCGACGAAGCGGATGGCCCAGAACACGGCCAGCATGACGGCCGCGGCGAAAGGCAGGCCGGTGGAAGGGCGGGAGGTGATGTCCTCCAGCTTCTCCAGGAAAGTGGCGTGCTTGTGGGTGATCTTCTGGCATTCGGCCGAAATGCGCCCGATGAGCTTCCATTTCTCGTCGGGGTCCGAAGGGAAGCAGGCCGGGGCCGGCAGGCGCCCGGCGTTGAAGTCCTCCACGGCCGTCTTAAGGCCGGAGAGCCCTTCGCCGGTGGTGGCCACGAAAGGGATAACCCGTACCCCGAGGTGGCGGCCCAGGGCAACCGGGTCTATCTCTACGCCCTTGCGCTTGGCTATGTCCCACTTGTTGAGCAGGATCACCATGGGGGCGCAGAGGGACTGCAGCTCCAGGGTGTAGAAGAGGTTGCGCTCGAGGTTGGTGGCGTCCACCACGTTGAGGATGAGCGCCTTGTCCTCTTCGGCCAGGATCTCGCGGGCCACTTCCTCCGCCTTGTTGGTGGCCGTGTGGCTGTAGGCGCCGGGCACGTCCACTACGGAGAAACGTTCCCCGGCCAGGATGGTATGGCCGGCGGTATATTCCACGGTGGTGCCCGGGTAATTGGAGGAGATCACGTCTATGCCGGTGAGGCGGGAGAAAACCACGCTCTTGCCCACGTTGGGGTTGCCCGCCAGCATGATGCGGCGGGACTTCACCTTCACCGAGACTCTGGTGGCCATGCCGCGCCCGAGGGCCACCCGGGTGCCCATCACCTCCACTACCACAGGCCCGCCGGAAGTCTCACGGGAGCGCTTGGTTATATGGCGGCCCGGGTAGATGCCCATGGCCCTGAGTTTGGCCTGGAAGTCCTGGCCGCCGCCCACTTCGACGACGTAGCCGGACTCATTCTCGCGCATGGAGAGCAGGGTGAGGGAGGGGGAGGGTTTCATGCCTGCGCCCTCCCTGTTACAGCGCGCCTGGCGGCAGCCAGGGTGCCCCGACGGGCCGGGGCTTTAAGGAAGAGGGAGAGGCCGCCCAGTCGCGCCACGGCGGCGCGGCTCAAGGCATGCTCGGCGCGGCAGGCGTTCTTTTCGGCGTCGGCTTCGGGCAGGCCGAGGATGGCGACGAAGAAATCCTTGAGCAGGGAATGCCTGGAGGCCACTTCGGCGCCGGCTTTCTCTCCGGAGGGGGTGAGCGTGATGCTGCCGTAGCGCTCCTGTGAGACGAAGCCGCGGGCTGAAAGGGTTTTCATGGCCGAATTCACAGAGGGCTTAGAGACGCCGAGCAGCGCGCTCACGCGGCTGGCCCTGGCGCGGCCGTCCGCCCGGGAGAGGGTGTAGACCGCTTCCAGGTAATCTTCAAGACTTTGAGAAAGTTCTTCCATGGCGCTCCGGCATATAAGTTAGTCTACTCTAACTTTAGCAAAAAAAGCACGGCTGCCGCAAGCGGCGGCCGGACGGGACGCGCTCAGCGCGGCAGCGGTTCTGTGAGGTTCTGGTGGATCACGCTGAGGTCCTTGTCGCCGTAGCCGCTGCGCTCGGCCCTGGCCATCAGGGCGGCGGCGGCGGTGGTGACGGGCAGCTCCAGCTTATTGGAGGCCGCTTCGGCCAGCATGAACCGGGCGTCCTTGAGCATGTGCTTGAGCTGGAAGGCGGGGGCGTAGTCCCGGGCCAGGATGTTCTTTTTCTTCAGCTCGAAGTAGGGGCAGTTGAGCGCGGGGTTCTCCTCGAGGGTCTGGAAGACCAGCGCCGGGTCCAGGCCCTGGGCCTGGGCCAGCGCCGCGGCCTCGGCGATGGCCGTGGTGAGCTGGGCCACCACCAGGTTGGCGCAGAGCTTGAGGGCAGTGCCCGCCGGCGCGGGGCCGGCGTAGATCACGGCCCGCCCCATGGCTTTAAGGACGGGGGAGAACTTTTCCACCACCTTCTTCTCGCCGCCGGCCAGGATTACCAGCGTGCCGGCCTCGGCGGCCGGTTTGGAGCCGGAGACCGGGCAGTCCAGGAAGTTCACGCCGGCTATGTAGCATTTGCGCGCCAGCGCGGCGGTGTAAACGGGGGAGACGGTGCTCATGTTGATGAGAGTATTGCCTCCGGAGAAAGCCGAGATTACGCCTTCGGGGCCTTCCAGCACGGCGTCCATGGCCGCCGGGTCGGAGACCATGGTGATGACCGTGTCGGCGGCTTTGGCCAGGGCCCGGGGGGAGTGGGCCACCTCGCAGCCCGCGTCGGCGAATTCCGAGGTGCGCTCGCGGGTGCGGTTATAGACCGTTACCTGGTAGCCGGCTTTTACCAGGTTCATTGCCATGGCGCGGCCCATTATGCCGAGCCCTATAAAACCTATCCTGGGTGGGATGCTCATTTTTTGCCTCTCAATGCCGATATTTCCGCCGGAGAAAGTTCGCGCCACTCGCCCGGCTTCAGGCCGGCCAGGGTGAGCGGGCCTATGGCCCGCCGCAGCAGGCGCAGCACCGGGAAGCCGACCGCGGCCAGCATGCGCCGGACCTGGCGGTTGCGCCCTTCCTTAAGTTCCAGTTCCGCCCAGGAAGTGGGGACGGTCTTGCGAAAGCGCACGGGCGGCACGCGCGGGGGCAGGCCGGGGTCCGGGAGGAGGCGCGCCCCGCAGGGCAGGGTGGGCCCGTCGTTAAGCGTTACCCCGGCGCGCAGCCTGGCCAGCGCCTCGCCGGTCACCTCGCGCTCCACCTGGGCCCAGTAGGTTTTGGGCAGTTTATGCTTCGGGTCCGCCACGCGCGCCTGGAGGGCGCCGTCGGAGGTGAGCAACAGCAGGCCCTCGCTGTCGTGGTCCAGCCGGCCGGCCGGGTAGACTCCCTTGGGCAGGGAGAAGTCCGCCAGCGACCTGTGGCCGTGTTCGGGCGTGAACTGCGAAAGCACCCCGTACGGCTTGTTGAAGATGATAGTGGTCATGGTCACGCTCAACCCGCTCCCCCGATAAATGTTATTATATTTTATCATGAGTTACGTCTTCATAGATAAACAGGAAGAGTTCAACGAGCTGGTGGGGCGGCTGGCCTCCCATAAATACCTTTCCATAGACACCGAGTCCAACAGCCTCTACGCCTACAAGGAGAAGCTCTGCCTCATGCAGCTCTCCAGCGAGCACATCAACGCCGTGGTGGACACGCTCGCGGTGGATATCAAGCCCATCCTCCCGATTTTCTCCGACCCGGCCATAGAGAAGATCTTTCATTCGGCCGACTCCGACATCCGCGTTTTCAAGGGCGCGCTCAAGTGCGTGTTCGTGAACATCTTCGACGTGATGGTGGCGGCCAAGTACCTGGGCATCATCAAGTGCGGCCTGGACAGCATGGTAGGCGAGTTCTTCGGCCTGGAGCTGAACAAGAAATTCCAGAAGGCCGACTGGGGCAAGCGCCCGCTCTCCAAGGAAATGCTGGACTACGCCAGCTGCGATACCATCCACCTCAAGAAACTGCGCGACATCCTGGGCGCCGACCTGGAGAAGAAAGGCAAGCTCGAAGAGGCCCTGAGCCAGTTCGCCCAGATCTGCAAGATAGAGCCCACGCCCATGCGCTTCGACGAGTCCGGCTTCCTGACGCTCAAGGGCGCGCGCCAGCTCAACGGGCGCGGCCTGGCCGTGCTGCGCGAACTCTATATAGCGCGCGAAGTGGCGGCCATCAAGAAGAACACGCCGCCGTTCAAGGTGATCAGCGAGGACCTGATGCTGCGGCTGTCGGTGGCGCCGCGCGAGGGCCTGCATAATCTTTCCATCTTCAAGGGCGTCAGCGGTTACGTGCTCAGCAATCACGGGCCGTGGATCCGCGAGGCCCTGCAGAAAGGCCTGAAGGCGCCGGAGTACCACGTGCCCCGGCGTGAAGTATCGCGCGAGAAGCGGGCCTATTTCGAGTCGGTGAAGGTGAAGTTCAAGGCGCTGAAGCTCTGGCGCAAGGAAACGGCCGCCCGGCGCAACATGCTGCCCGAGGCCATCATGGGCAACGACGTGATGGAGCGCGTGGCCCTGGCGCAGATCAGGTCCATAGAGGACCTGCACGCCATCCGCGGCCTGGGCGCCGAAAAAGCCTCCCTCTACGGCGCGGAACTGCTGGAGTTCCTCAAAAAACACCACCAAAAATAAAATAGGGACAGACACCTGTTTTCCGTTGGGAACCCGACACTACATTGTCGGGTTCCTCTGCTATGCTCTGTATTAGAGATGGGGGGGATATGCCAAGAATATCAAGGGCTGTAGGGGTAGGGCTTCCGCACCATGTTACCCAAAGAGGCAATTATGGAGGCGTTGTTTTTGAAAGTGATTTTGACCGAAATAAGTATTTAGATCTGGTCTCGGAATGCTCCTCGCGATCTGGGCTTTCGATATTGGGATATTGCCTAATGCCAAATCACGTGCATTTCATTGCGGTCCCCGGGAATGCGGATTCTCTGGCAGATACCTTTAAAATAGCTCATGCCAGGTATGCTCAATACTTGAACTGGAAGCGGCATATGAAAGGACATTTGTGGCAGGGGAGATTTTATTCCTGCGTTCTCGACGTGGCGCACTTGAGGGCTGCTGGAAGATATGTGGAAAAGAATCCGGTTCGGGCAGGACTTGTAGGCTCGGCTGATATGTGGGAGTGGTCCAGTGTTGGGGCCCATCTCGGCCGTGTCGAGAACAAGTATGGGTTCGATCTCGACGCAATGTGGTCATTCATCCCAGAGATGAAGCGGGACTGGGGAGATTTCCTTTCCCTGCAATATGAAACTGAGGCGGATGAATTGATACGGGCGAACACCCGCACCGGTCGGCCGATGTGTGACACCGCTTTCATGAGAATGCTGGAGAATCGTTTGGGGCGCAGATTGCGGGCCAGACATATCGGCAGGCCCAATTCAGCAGAAGCTGTCGATGACTACTGTTTTTTAGGGAAATAGGTGTCTGTCCCTATTTTAGTTTTTGGGCGAGGTCGGGGCGGTTTATTTCGCGCAGGGCCTTGAGGATGAGGGGGCGGTTCTCCGGCTTGTAGTACTGAAGGAGCGCCCGCTGCATGCGGCGCTCCGTTTCTTTTTTGGGGACGTAGACCGGCTCCAGGGTGAAAGGGTCCAGGCCGGTGAAATAGATGGACGTGGCCAGCTCCATGGGGGCCGGTAGGAAATCGTTGATCTGCTGGGGGCGGATATTGCGCTCTCTCAGGAACACGGCCAGCTCCGCCATGTCCTCCAGCGTGGAACCGGGGTGCGCCGAGATGAAGTAGAGCACCAGGTATTGCTCCTTGCCCGCTTTCCTGGATTCGGAAAGGAATTTTGCGGCGAATTCCTTGAAGACCTCGACGGAGGGCTTCTTCATCACGGAAAGGACCTCGGGAGAAATATGTTCGGGTGCCACCTTGAGCTGGCCGCCGGTGTGGAAGCGGGCTATCTCGGAAATATACTCGCCGCATTTAAGGGCCAGGTCCATGCGGATGCCGCTGGCGACGAAGGCCCGCTTGAGGCCTTTGAGCGCGCGCACGCGGCGCATCAGGGCGAGCAGCGGCTTGTGGTCGGTGTTGAGGTTGGGGCAGATGACCGGGTGCACGCAGGAGAGTTTCTTGCAGGCCTTGCAGACCTCCATATCCTTGCCGCGCATCTCGTACATGTTGGCAGAAGGGGCGCCGAGGTCCGAGATATTGCCGGGGTGGCGCGGGGTCTTGAGCAGTTCGGCGGCCTCTTTTTCCACCGACTCGGGCGAGCGGCTCTGGATGAAACGGCCCTGGTGCAGCGTGAGCGAACAGAAGGCGCAGCCGCCGAAGCAGCCGCGGTGGATGACGATGGAATCCTTGATCATCTCGAGCGCGGGGATGGGCTCTTTGTACGACGGGTGGGCGCGCTTGGTGTACGGCAGGCCGTAGACCGCGTCCATCTCCGGCGTGGTGAGCGGCAGGGCGGGGGGATTCTGCACCACGGCCTTGCCCTCGCTCTTCTGTACCAGCACGGCGGCGTTAAAGGGGTTGGAATTCTCGTAGATGAGGCGCGTGGCCAGCGAGAACTTCACGCGGTCGCCGGCGGCCTCGCCCGCGGAGGGCAGCTCCAGCGCGCCGGGGACGTTCAGCTCCGCGGTTTCCCTGGCGCCGAGCGGGTAGGCGGTGCCGCGGATATCGCGCAGCGTTCCTATCTTTTCCCCGGCCTTCAGGCGGGCCGCTATCTCGCGGGCCTGGCGCTCGCCCATGCCGTACACCAGCAAGTCGGCCTTGGAATCCAGCAGCACGCTACGCCGCACCTTGTCCGACCAGTAGTCGTAATGGGCGAAGCGGCGCATGGTGGCTTCTATGCCGCCTATCACCAGCGGTGCGTCCGGGTAGGCCTCGCGGCAGCGCTGGGAGTAAATGATGGTGGCGCGGTCGGGGCGCAGGCCCGCCCGGCCGGCGGGCGTGAAATCGTCGGAAGAACGCACTTTCCTGTTGTGCGTGTACTTGTTGATCATGGAGTCCATGTTCCCGGCGGAGACGCCGAAGAACAGGCGGGGCCTGCCGAACTTTTTGAAGTCTGCCGCGGAATCCCAGCGCGGCTGGGCGAGGATGGCCACGCGCAGGCCTTCGGCCTCGAGCACGCGCCCGAGCAGGGCCATGGCGAAAGAGGGGTGGTCCACGTAGGCGTCGCCGGTGACCAGGACTACGTCCACGGCGTCCCAGCCCAGGCGCTTTACCTCTTCGGGGGTTGCCGGCAGGAAAGACATGCGTAAATGATAGCAAAAAGGCGGGGCCCGCCCGGGGTTCCCATCCCCTCATTTATTTGTAATAATATAGGGAGAAGTCACGGGTTCCTGGAGGAAAAATGAAAAAACTAGCCCTTTCGCTGTGCCTGCTGCCGCTGCTCGCGGCCGGGGCCAAAGCCGATCCTTTCGAGGATTTTAAAACGCAGATAACCGCGCAGGGCGAAGCCCTGCTCAAGCCTTTCGCCATGGACCTGGGCGGCGTGATAGGCGGCAACGACTTCAATTCCGGCCGCGGGCTCGGCTTTCCCGGCTTCGAGGCGGGCCTCGCGGCTACGGTGCAGGCCAAACCCTCCGCTTCCAACCGCCTCCTGCGCGACGCGGACGTGAACGCCTTCGGCGTGCCCATGCTGCACGCGGGAGCCGCGCTGCCCTTCCTGGGCGCTGACGTGATGGTGCGGGGCGTGGGTTATTCCGGCTTCTCCGTCATCGGCGGCGGCCTGCGCAAGGAAGTCCTCAAGAGCGGCACGCTGACCAAGTTCATTCCCGACGTGGCCGTGAGCGCCTACTACGACGTGATAACCTACGATTACTTCAAGGGCAGCCACTTCTCGCTGGACGCGGCGGCCTCTTTCGACATCCCGGTCATAAAGCCGTACGTCGGCGTGGGCATAGACCGCACCAAGCTGGAGATAAAGAACGTCTCCGCGCTGCTCGACGGCACGGACGCTTCCATCTCCAAGCCGCGCTACACCTTCGGCGTGCGGCTCTCGCCGCTGCCGCTGCTCTACGTGTACGGCGCGTACAACATACTGCACGGCGAGACCGGGTATTCCCTGGGCGCCGGCGCGAAGTTTTGACCCCGGACCTGAAAGGGCCGCCCGCGCAGCGGGTTGAGGACCGAGCGCAACGCGCGAAGGTCCGAAAGGGGAATGTCGCACGAAGTGCCCCGCTATGCGGGGGGAAAGTGCGATGCAGTTTCCGACGAGAAAGTTGGGAGGCTGGCAGCCATAGTTCCGGTCCCCGCCCAGGCGGGGCCCCCGCGGGGGGAAGCTTAGACGTTTCCCGGCTGTAGCAGGGCCGCTCCATTCAAAAAGGAGACCAACAATGGAAAATCAGACAGACAACACCGAAAGCCGCAGGCTGATAGAAGTGGCCGAGAAATACGGCGCCAACAACTACCATCCCCTGCCCATAGTCATTTCCACCGCCAAAGGCGTGTGGGTGAAAGATCCCGAAGGCAATAAGTACATGGACATGCTCAGCGCGTACTCCGCGCTGAACCACGGGCACAGACACCCTCGCGTGATCAAGGCGCTGACCGAGCAGGCCAAGCAGGTCACGCTCACTTCCCGCGCCTTCAACAACGCCCAGCTGGGCCCGTTCCTGAAGGAGCTGTGCGAATTTTCCGGCTACGAAATGGCTCTGCCGATGAACACCGGCGCCGAGGCCGTAGAGACCGCGCTGAAAGCGGTGCGCAAGTGGGGCTACAAGGTGAAGGGAGTGGAGGCCGACAAGGCCGAGATCATCACCTGCTCCAACAACTTCCACGGCCGCACCATCAGCACCGTTAGCTTCTCCACCGAGCCGCAGTACAAGGACGGCTTCGGGCCGTTCACCCCGGGCTTCAAGACCGTGGAGTACGGCAACTTGGAATCGCTGAAAGCCGCCATCACCCCGAACACCGTGGCCTTCCTGCTGGAGCCCATCCAGGGCGAGGCGGGCATCATAGTGCCGCCGGCCGGCTACCTCAAGGCCGCCTACGAACTGTGCAAGGCCAACCGCGTGCTGTTCGTGGCCGACGAGATCCAGACCGGCTTCGGCCGCACCGGGCGTAAGTTCGCCTGCGATTACGAGAACGTTAAACCCGACATGATTACTATGGGCAAGGCCCTCGGCGGCGGCGTAATGCCGATCTCCGCGGTAGTCTCTTCCAAGGAAGTCCTGGGCGTCTTCAATCCCGGCGACCACGGCAGCACGTTCGGCGGCAACCCGCTGGCCTGCGCGGTGGCGCGCGAGGCGCTGAAGGTGCTCACCGAGGAAAAGCTCGTGGAGAATTCCTACGAGATGGGCAAGTACTTCATGGACAAGCTGCGCACCATCAAGGGCAAGCACATCAAGGAAGTGCGCGGCAAAGGCCTGCTCATAGGCGTGGAGATGGACTGCAAGTCCCGCCCGTACTGCGAGCAGCTCATGGGCCTGGGCCTGCTGGCGAAAGAGACGCACGACCACGTCATCCGCTTCGCGCCGCCCCTCGTGATCACGCAGAAAGAGATAGACTGGGCCTTCCGCCGCATAAAGAAGGTCCTCTCGAAGTAAGCCGTTCCGACGCCCCGCCGGCCGCCTGGCGCGCCGGCGGGGCCTTTTTACCGATGCCCCATTCCGAACGCAGCTCCGCAGGCCTTTACTTCCGCGCGGCCGCCGCCACCGCGGTGTGGGGCGCTTCCTACCCTTTTACCAAGCAGCTGATGAGCGAGGTGTCGCCGCTGACCATAGTGGTGGCCCGCGCCGTTATAGGCATAACGCTCCTGGTCCTTTTCGGCGGGGCGCGGCTGGCCTTCAGGGATTTCCGCGGCGTTACGCTGTGGCGCCTTTTCGTCCTGTCGGTGCTGGGGGTTTCCGCGCAGCAGTACATCCAGGCCTACGCTTTAAAGTCCACGCTGGCCTCCAACGCCGGCTGGCTCATCTGCACCATCCCCATCATGGTGGCCGGCCTCGCGGCCGCGCTGGGGGAGCGCATCGGCTTCTTCAAGATCGCGGCTTTCTCCCTCGGTACGGCGGGTACGCTGCTGGTGGTGTTCGGTCGTTCCGGCGCGGGCGCCTTCGTGCTGCCGTCCACCAAAGGGGACTTCATTTTCCTGATAAGCTGCGTGGACTGGACCTTCTACGTGCTCTTCGCCCAGCGCTGGCTCAAGGACTGGCCCCAGGCCAAAGTTACGGCGGCTACCATGCTGGTGGCGCTCGCGAGCGTGCTGCCCGCCTGGCTGCTCGGCGGGGGACCGGCGGATCTTACCGCGGTCAGCGCGCGCGGCTGGGCCGGCATCGCCTACCTGGGCGTGCTCTCTTCCGCGGTCGGCTACCTTTTCTGGAACAGCGCGGTGGAAGGGCTCGGCGGCGTGAAGGCTTCCTATTTCATCTACCTGCAGCCGTTCTCGGCCATGCTGGCCTCCTACCTGCTGCTGGGCGAAAAGGCCGCGGCCCCGGCTTTCTTCGGCGGGCTGCTGATCCTTGGCGGCGTCTACCTGGTGGGCCTTAAGGACGGCCGAAAAAAATTCCCGGAGGTTTCCGTAAATGCCTGATCTCGCCCCGCTCAAAGAAAAGTTCGGGCGCTACTGCGTCTTCGGGGCCCCGGCCGCGGGCTTCACCACTTACAAGGCCGGCGGGGCGGCCGAAGCGCTGGTGGAGCCGTCTTCCGTGGACGAATTCGCCTGGCTGGCCGGCTGGTGCGGCGCCAATAAAGTCCCGCTCACTGTGCTGGGGCAGGGGTCCAACGTGCTCGTGAGCGACAAGGGCCTGCCAGGCGTAACGGCGCTTACCGGCCGCCTGGCCTCACTGGAGGAGGCCGGCGGCGTGATCACCGCCCGGGCCGGCGCCCTCTGGGACGACCTCGCGCGCTTCTCCGTGGAGAAGGGCCTGGCCGGCCTCGAAAAGACTTCCGGTATCCCGGGCTCCGTAGGGGGCGCGGTGCGCATGAACGCCGGGGCCTTCGGCCAGGAAGCCTTCGACCGCCTTGCTGCCGTGGAAGCCCTGGATTCCGACGGCTGTCTGGTGCGCCTGCGCAAGGCGGAGATCCCGCACGGCTACCGCCGGACCGAAGGTCTCGGGCGCCTTATCATCCTTTCCGCCAGTTTCGAGTTCCTTCCCGGGGACCCGGCCGTGCTGCTGCAGGACCGCTCCTGCGTGCTGGCTTCGCGCGAAGTGAAGCAGCCGCTGGACCTGCCGAGCGCGGGCAGCGTTTTTAAGCGGCCGCCCGGGGATTACGCCTCGCGCCTGATAGACGCGGCGGGGCTCAAAGGCCTGCGCGTGGGCGGGGCCGCGGTCTCGGAAAAGCACGCCGGGTTCATCGTGAACTCCGGAGGGGCCACGGCTTCGGATATTTACGCGCTGATAGGCGAGGTGCGGGCCAGGGTCAAGGCCCACTCCGGAGTGGACCTGGAACTGGAACAGATACTGCTGGGAGAATTTTAGGCCGCGAGAGCGGCCCACGGGGGAAACATGAAGATCATACTCATACTGGCGCTGCTGGCGGGCCCTGCCTGGGCCGCGCCCGGGAACCTGGAGAAGGCCGACGCGTTCTTCGCGAAAGGACTTTACCAGGAGGCCCTGACCGCTTACTCCGAAGCCCTGAAACTCCCCGGCGAGGACGGCCTGAAGGCCCTCTACCGCTGCGCCGAGGCCGAGGGCCTGCTGTTCCGCTACGGCGAAGCGGCCCAGCGCCTGACCAGGCTGAAGCTGCCCGGCGACCCGCTCTGGCAGGGGCGGTTCCTGCTGCTCCGGGCCGAGACCGGCCGTCAGTTCCTGGAGCGCTACGGCCACGCGCTGCCCCAGGACGAGCAGCGCGGTACCGAGGACGTGACCAAGTTCACCGCGGCCCGGTGGCGCCGCCTGGTGGCCGCCGATTACGATTCCCTGTGGCCCCTGAGGGGAGAACTCCTGAAGCACCGGCTGGAAACGCAGGACTATTTCGTGAACGTGAAAGGGGCCGACCTGGGCTACACGCCGACCCTCTGGGACTTCGCCGTGCTCCGATGGAGCGGCTGGCTGCTGGGCCAGGACAACGGCGGCGCGCCGCTGCCCGACGCGGCGCCGCTGGTGCTGCCCGACTACCGGGCCGATTATTCGGCCTCCGCGCCCGCCGCCCTGAAGGCCGCCGCCGTATTCGAGGACGCGGCGCGCATCAGTTCCTCCTCCATGGATTTCGTGCGCGAGTACTGGAAGGTCCGCCGGGCGCAGATCCCCTTCGAGCACGCCGACAAGGTAGCCGCCGGCGACGGGGTCAAGCTCCGGGAAAAGGCGCTCGCGACGTTCCGGGGCTGGGGGGAAGACTTCAAGTCGCCGCTGGCCCGCGCCTGGGCGCTTTACCAGGCCGCCAGCCTGGCGCAGCAGGCGCCGGATTACAAGGAGGCGGTGGAACTCTGTAAAAAGGCCGAATCCGCTGCTCCCGGTTCCAGGCCCGCGAACCACTGCTCCAAACTGCGCGCCGGCATAGAGATGCCCAGCCTGGAGCTCGCCGTCACCTTCGCCCCGCCTCCCGGCGGCAAGATAGCGCGGGTCACCGCCCGCAACGTACCGGTGGCGCATTTCCGCGCCTACCGTACCACTCCCGAGGAGCTCGTGGCCATCGGCACTTACGAGGAGCGCGGCTGGGGCCGGGTCAAATATCTCCAGCATGACGCCGTAAGGGAATTCCTCCGCCGCAAGCCGGCGGCCGAGTGGGAGACCCGCATAGATTATGCCGCGCCCTACGCCTATAAAGAGCAGGAAACGGCCGCCCCGCCGCTCAAGAAGGGCCTGTACGTCATAGTGGCCTCCGACGACAGCGGCTTCGAGGACGGCTCTTCCCTGCTCAGGGCCGCGGTGGCCAATATCACCGACGTCTTCCTGCTGGGCACCGCCGGCCTGGCCGGCGACCCGGAAAATTTCCTTTACGACCCGCTGGCCCCGAACCGCAAGGCCGAGGGGGAGCTGTTCCGCCTCTACGCCGTCAACGCCCTGAGCGGCCGCCCGCTGCCCGGCGCCGCCATAACTGCCTTCTATAACAACTCCTACTCCGACTGGCAGAGGGCCGCGCTGAAGACCGGTCCCGACGGCGCCGCGGTCTTTTCACGCCCGCTGCCGGTGGCCTATCCCTCGGGGCAGTACTACTCTTTCGACCCGCTGCTCGCCCACGGCGGGGCTTACGCCTACTGGAGCGGCCCGGCTTCGGCGGGGCTCTCCGTACCGGCGCCCATCAGCGTCTACGCGGAGACCGACAGGCCGGTCTACCGCCCGGGCCAGGAAGTTAAATTCAAGGCTACCGTCCTGGAACGCAGGCCCCGGGGTTTCAAGGCCTACGGCGGGAAGGCTCAACTCAAGGTCACGGCGCGCGACGCCAACTGGGAAGAGGTCTATTCCAAAACCATGCCCATAACCGGGCTGGGCAGCGCCGCGGGCGCCTTCAAGGTGCCGGCCGGCCGCCTGCTGGGCCGTTATACCCTTACCGCCGAGATCGGCGAGTACGGGCATAACTTCAGCGGCAGCGCCGGTTTCGGGGTGGAGGAGTACAAACGCCCCGAATTCGAGGTAAAACTTTCCGCGGCGGGCAAGCCGCTGCGCTACGGCGAGAAAGCCGAGATCGCCGGCGAAGTGAAATACTATTTCGGGGCGCCGGTGCCCGGCGCGCCCGTAAAGTACCGCGTGACCCGCACGCGCTACGTGCCCTGGTACTGCTGGTACTGGAACTGGTTCTACGGCCCTTCCGCTCCGGCGGAGGCCGCGTCCGGCGAGACCCGGACCGGCGATGACGGCAAATTCACTTTCACGTTCACGCCCGGGCCCGAGGAAGGCCCCTACGCCGACTACCCGTCCTCCTACCAGGTGGAGGCGGAGGCCCGGGACGCCGGCGGCCGCACCATAGCCGACGCCCGCTCCTACCGGGCCGGCGCCAAGACCCTCATGTTCGACGTGACGCCCGACGCGGGGTTCTTCACGCCGGAGAAAGGCCCCGCGCTCAACGCCAGGCTGATGGACCTCAACGACACGCCCCAAACCGGCCAGGCCGAATTCACGCTTTACCGCCTGGACGGCGAGCCGCAGGAGAGCCAGGAAGGCTCCGAATGGGGAGCTTTCGGCAGGAACCCGTCGCTGGAGCAGGCCTTCGCCAAAGTAGCCGACGGCAAGGCTGTAGAGAGCGGCAAACTCCAGTTCTCAAAAGACGCGCCCGTTCAGCTGAAACTTAAACCCCTGGCGCCCGGCGCCTACCGCCTGCGCCTCAAGGCGAAGGACCCCTGGGGAGGGGAAAGTTCCGGCGAGCTCGTGCTGGTCTCCGCCGCGGCCGGGGCCGCGCGCAACTCCGGGCTGAAGCTGCCCGCCGTGGCCCTTTTCGAAAGGCCTTCCTACCAGCCCGGCGAGACCGCCAGGGCTCTGGTGGGCGCCTCGGCGCTGAAAGGTGCCCGGTTCGTGGAGACGCTGGCGGGGGACTTCGTGCTCGCCCGCCAGACCCTCGGCGAGGGCGGCCTCTCGCTGTTCTCCGTTAAGGTCGGGCCCGAGCACCGCGGCGGCTTCGGCCTGCGGTGGTTGGGCGCCGGCGGCTTCAAGGTCTTTTCGGCCGTGGGCGAGGCCGACGTGCCGCGTTTTGACCGCAAGCTCACGCTGTCGCTGGACTACGCGCCGGTGCTGGCTCCCGGCCAGAAGACCACCTGGCGGCTGGGCGCCAAAGATGCGGCAGGCAGGCCCGTTTCCGGCGAGGCGCTGGTAAAGGTCTTCGACCGGTCCCTGGAGTATTACGGCCAGGACGGAGGTTTCTGGGGCGACGACCTTTACCCCCGGCGTTACGCCGGAGGGGAGGGGCGCGGGTCCCTGTTCTCGCCGACTTCGGCTTCGCTGCCGGTGCGCACCGGCGTCATACAGCGCATGCTGGAGGCTTTCCGGCGGGGCACCGCCGAGGAGCGGCTGGCCTCGCTGCGCATCGCCTCCTCCATGCTGGGCGGCCGCAGGGGTATGTATTCCAAGGCGATGATGTTCGAGGAGGCCATGGACGCCAGCCTCTCGCCCAACCTGGTGCAGAGCGAAATGTCATCTGTGGCGGAAGGGCTCGCGGGCGGCGGCGGCGCCCCCGCGGCGGTTCCCGCCATGAAGACCAAGGCCGCGGCGCCCGGTTCGTCGAAAGAGGCGGCCGCCCCGGAGCCCAAGGTCCGCAAGGATTTCTCCGAGACCGCCTACTATAACCCGCAGCTCAAGCTGGTGAAAGGCGAGGGGAGCATGACTTTTCGGATCCCGGAGCGCCTTACCTCCTGGAAGATCTCCTCCTACGTGCTCACCCGGGACGCCCGCCGCGGTTCTTTCGCGGCCGAGGTCGTGACCAAGAAGGACCTGATGGTGCGCCTGGACATTCCCCGCTTCTTCCGCGAGGGGGACGTTTCCCGCCTGACGGCGGTGGTGACCAACGACACCAAGGGCGAACTTTCCGGCGAGGTCACGCTCTCGGTGACGCTCGACGGCAAGGACGCCCTGGCCGCCTTCGGGGCCGGAGAGCCGTCGCGCCGCTTCACCGTGAAAGGCGGAGGAACCGGGTCCGTTTACTGGGACATAGCCGCGCCCCGCGGTACCGGCGCCTACAAGGTCCGGGCGGTGGCCCGGGCCGGGCGCCTGGCCGACGCGCAGGAGAACGACCTGCCTCTGCTGCCTTCCCGCGAGCGCCTGATAGCTTCGGGCGTGGCCGAGCTGGACGGCAACGCCTCCAAGAAGTTCGAGCTGCCGGAGCTCCTGGCCGCCGATCCGGGCCGGCGCATAGAGGCGCTGCACCTGGAGGTGCAGCCGCAGCTCATCCTCACCGTGCTCAATAGCCTGCCGTTCCTGGTGACCTACCCTTACGAGTGCACCGAGCAGCTGCTCAACCGCTACGTGCCGCTGGCCATCGCCAACAGCTTCTACCGCCGCTACCCGGAGCTGGCGGCCGCGGCCGCCAAGGTGCCCAAGCGGTCCACCGTGACCCCGGAGTGGGAGCGCGACAACCCGGTCCGCCTGATGAGTCTGATGGAAACGCCCTGGGAACGCGAGTCCCGCGGCAGGACCAGCCATTGGCCGGTGACGGACATGCTGGACCCGGCGACCGTGGCCGGCGAAAGGGACGAGGCCATAGGCAAACTGAAGACCTACCAGGCCGCCGACGGCTCCTTCCCCTGGTTCCCCGGCGGACAGCCTAACCTCTATATGACGCTTTACGTGCTGGAAGGCCTCGCCGAGGCCGCGCGTTACGGCGTGGAGATCCCGGAGGAGATGGCCAAGCGGGCGCTCGCCTACGTGCTGGGCGAGATCCCCTCGCACCTGAAGCCGCAGGAGGAGCAGACCTCGCTGATACTTTACGCGGCTTACGTGGTCACCGCCTTCCCCGCGGAGTGGGAGGAAAGCGCCTCCGCCCGCCGCTACGCCAAGGCCTGGGTGGATTACGCCGACCGCAACGCCGGCGCCATGACGGCCTTCGGCAAGGCCTACGCCGCCTACGTGTATTCCCGCCTGGGAGAGAAGCAGAAGGCCGGGAGCTACCTGGACCGGGCCATGGACGGGGCGCGCTCCGACGACATCGCCGGCGTGTACTGGACCCCGGAGAAGATCTCCTGGCTCTGGTACAACGATACCGTGGAAAAGCACGCCTTCATCCTGCGCGCGCTGCTGGAGGTGCGCCCCAAGGACCCGAAGGTGCCGGGCCTGGCTCGCTGGCTGCTGTTCAACCGCAAGGCCAACGAGTGGAAGTCCACCAAGGCTTCGGCCGCGGCCATCTATTCCCTGCTCGACCTGATGAAGTCGAAAGGGGCCCTGGATAAGCCCGAGACTTTCTTCATAAAGTGGGGCGAGACGGAGGAAAAGGCGGAGCTGAAGCCCTTCGACTGGGTGGCCAAGCCGCTGCGCTGGTCCAAATACGGCGGCGCGGGCGGCAGGAAGGACCTGAGCCCGGTGGTGCAGAAGCGCGGGCCGGGGCTGGCCTTCGCCTCGTTCACCGGCGTGTATACCACCGAGAAGCCCGCCGAGGAATCACCGGCCGGGATGATGAACGTGTCCAGGAAGTATTTTTTGCGCGAGAAGGACGGTACCGGGTACGCTCTGAAACCGCTGGCTTCCGGAGACACGGTGGCGGTAGGCGACCAGGTGGAAGTCCACCTGACCGTGAACGCCCGCAGCCAGTTCGAATATGTGCACATCAAGGACCCCAAAGCCGCCGGCTTCGAGGCCGAAACGCTAGACAGCGGCTGGCAGTGGGACGGGCTGAGCCGCTACGAGGAGCCGCGCGATTCGCTCACCAACTTCTTCGTGGAACGGCTGCCGCACGGCGAGTACGTGCTGAAGTACCGGCTGCGGCCCACCACGCCCGGCAAGTTCCGCCTGGGCGCGGCGGTGATGCAGTCCATGTACGCGCCGGAGTTCGCCGCCCATTCGGCCGGCATGCTCATCAACGTGAGGTAGGGAAGGTCAGAATCTGCGGATGGTGAAGGATCTCCCGGCCCCGAGGGCGAGGAGCTTGAAGAGCAGGAAGAACAGGGCCGCGCCCGCCAGGATGAGCGGGATGCCCACCACGGCGCCGATGACGGTGGAGGTCAGCAGGGCGCCGAGCGCGAACAGCCCGAACGCGGTGAAAGCCAGCAGGCCCGCGGCCAGGAACTTCAGCCGCGTGAGCAGGCCGGGCCGGGCCGGCGGGGGGGCGTGGAAATCCCGGCCGCCGGGCGCGTGCCTGCCCCCGGGCTCGAGCAGTTCCGGTTCCACGTAATCGTCGTGCTTGGCCACGCGCCTGTCGGACATGAGTTTATTTTAGCAAACCCGCGGCCAAGGGAGAGACTTATGCGAAAACTATTGTTCATCCTCCTGGCGGCCTTGGCGGCCGGCCCGGCGGCCGCGGCCGACCAGCCGCCCGCCAACGCGCTGCTGGCGCTGCCTTCCGAAAAGACCGCCTTCGACAAGGGCTTCCAGGACCTGCTCGATAAGGGCGGCGCGAAACTGCTGGATTCCTACCCGCCGAGCGTATTCATGGGTTTCATCCCGCCCGCGCTGGACGCCGCCCTGAAAGAGCGCTACGGGGCCCTGGTCTACCGCGGGAAGGTGGAGGACTGGAGCTCCTTCGCCCGCTACGGCGAGCGGGCCGTGTTCGCCGTGAACGCCTGGAACAAGCGCTTCGTGGAGGATCCCCCGGAGGCCCCGCTGGTGGTCAGTTCTTCGGTGCGGAGGAGGGGCGGGAAAAAAGAGGGCCTTACGCTGACCTGGAACGCGGTGATGAAGGCCATCTATTACCGCTTGCAGATAAGTAAGGAACCGGATTTCTCGAAACCGCTCGTGGACGCCAAAACGGCCGGCAACAGCTACGCCGTCTTTCCGGCTTTCTGGCAGGACGGGGTCTATTACTGGCGGGTGGCCGGGGTGCTGGGCCTCAACAACGGCGCCGTTAAGGACGGGGCTTTCTCGGAAAGTTTCACTTTCGCCGTCTCGCGCCCCGGCGCGCCCGCGGTTAAACGCCTGGAGGCGCCTGCTCCGCCGAAAGATAAGTCCTTCTCGAAGGTCATTCACTGGGGGTCTTCCGGGCCTTTCAAGTACTACCGCCTGCAGGTCTCCGAAACCGCGGATTTCGCCCCGCCGCTGGCCGACGTGTTCACGGACACCTGCTCCTACAAGGCCGCCGGCCTGCCCGTGAAAAAGGACACTCCGTACTTCATGCGCGTGATGGGGTCCGACGGCGCCTCTTACGGCGGGTGGTCCGAGCCCGCGGAGATAGTCATAGGCGCGCCTGAACGCCGGGAAAACCGGCGGGGCAAGAAGGATAGAAGGTAAGGGTCAGCAGCCCAGGAGTTCCCGCCAGCGGCGGGCGGCCCTGGCGAGTTCGAAATCAGCGGCGCGTTTCAGCCCCGCCTCCGCGCAGCGCCCCAGTTCCGGCGCGTCCAGCAGAAATTCAGCCATCTTTTCGGCCCAGACTTCCTCTCCGGCTTCCGGCGGGGAAGCGGGCCCGAGCCTGCGGCCCGACAGAGGCGGCATCAGCAGTCCGTAAGGCGCCCGTTCCGGGAATTCGGCGGTGACGCGGGGAGAGGCCGGGGCAAGTATCTCGCGCGGGCCGGCCGCGCAGTCGGCGGCCATCACCGGCACGCCGCAGGCCAGGGCCTCTACCAGCGCGTTGGGAAAACCCTCCCAGAGCGAGGTGAAGGCGAACAGCCGGGCCTTGGCCAGGAAAGGATAGGGGTTCTCCCTGAAGCCGGCGAAATAGACGTCGGCGTCCGGCGGCGGTTCTCCGGCGCCGGAGAAAACCTTGAGCCCCAGTCGTTCGGCCAGGCGTTCCAGATATCCCCGCAGCTCGCCTTCGCCGGCCAGCACCAGCGCCGCGCCGGGCACGGAGTTCCTGACGTTCCTGAAGATCTTCAGCAGATGCCAGTGGCCCTTGGCGGCGGTGAGGCGGCCGCTGGTGACCACCACGGGGCGCCGGTAGACCTGTTCCCAGCCGGGGGGCAGCGGCTGCGCGGCCAGGGCCGCTATCGCCGCGGTGTCGCAGCCGTTGTGGATGACCCGGATCTTTTCCGCCGGGACGGAGAAATTCTCCGCCAGGTCGCTCTTTACGCCCTCGGAATTCGCAACTATGATGTCCGCCAGCGGGTAGTACCGGCTGATCAGGGGGCGCATCAGCAGGCCCCGCAGCCCTGAAAATTCTCCGGAGGGACGGGTGCGTTCGCAGATGACCGCCCTGTGCCCGCCGCGGCGCGCCGCCAGCACGTTTACGATATTGGCGCGCTCCATGAAAGAGAGCACCGTGTCGCCGCGCCCGGCCGCGGCCGCGAGGCGGCGGGCGTAGAGGGGGATGGCGGCGGTCTTTAGCAGCGAACTGGTGGCGGCGGTATGCCCGGACAGCGGGCGCGGGGCCGGGGAGGCCGGCTGCGAAGCTTCGTTCTCCAGCAGGAAAAGGTCTTCGGCCGGCAGGAGCGCTGAAAGGGCGGCCAGTTGTTTCTCGGCTCCGCCCCTGAAGAGCGAATTAATGAGCAGCTTCAGCGCCATATGCCAATTCTAGAATATTTTGGCCTTGAATTCGGGGGGGATTAGTGTAAAATATGAATATGGGAAAGGAGGTCCTTATGTTGAATTTCCTCGCGCTCGTTCTTGCTCCGGCGCTCTGGGCGGCTCCAGCCCCTGCCGCGTCCAAGGCGGTCCCGGAACCGCCGCTGAAGACTCTGGCCTGGCACAGCGCGGCCGTGGAGACCCTGGCGGTCTCTCCTTCGGGCGAATACCTGGCTTCCGCCGGGCTCGACACCAACGTGGCCCTGTGGACCGTGAAGACCGGCCGTCTCAAGAAGACCATGGGCGGCCATACCGATACCGTCTGGGGCGTCCACTTTTCACCCGACGGGGAATATTTGGCGTCTCTCGGCAACCAGGTCATAGAGGTCTGGAAAGTGCCCTCTGGCGCCAATTTTACCAGCATACAGGGGCAGAGCTACAGCATGTACGGCGTGAAATTCTCCCCCGTGGGCGACTATATAGCCTCCGGCGGCCTGAACTCCGTGGGCGTATGGACTTTTCCCGACGGCGACCTGGTACACACCATGAAGGCGCAGGTGGATAACGTCTACTCCATTTCCCTGAGCCCGAACGGGAATTACCTGCTGGCCGGCAACGGGAACGGGTCCATTACGGTCTGGAACGTGGCCGATTCCAAGATCATCCGGTCGATCCCGGCGCACAAGGAACCTGTGCGTTCCGTGGTGGTCACGAAAGACGGCTCCTACGCCGTTTCCGGGAGCATGGACGGGACTATAAAGGTCTGGCGCCTGAGCGACGGGAAACTTGTTAACGGTTATATGGCGCACAAGGGCGGGACCCGGGCGGTAGCGGTTTCCGCCGACGGAAGATATGTCGCCAGCGGCGGCATGGACAACGCGGTGAAGGTCTGGCACCTGCTGCCCAAGAACAAGCAGCGCACCCCGGTGAAGCAGTACCTGGACCACACCGACAGCGTGGAAGCCGTGGCCTTCTTCCCCGACGGAAAGACCCTGGCCTCCGGCTCCAAGGACAAGACCGTTAAGCTCTGGAAAACCCCGTAAATTCCCCCGAATAAAAAAGAAAAAGGGCGGAACTTTCCGCCCTTTTTTTACGCCCCGGCGGCCGGTCAGAGCAGGAAGCCGGCTATGGTGGCGGTCATGAAACAGGCCAGCGAACCCGCCAGCACGGCGTAGAGGCCCAGCTTGGCCAGGTCGTGGCGGCGCTCCGGCGCGATGCCGCCGATGCCGCCGATCTGGATGGCGATGGAGAGGAAGTTGGAGAAGCCGCACAGGGCGTAAGAAGCGATGACGATGGACCGCTCGCTGAGCGCCCCGGGATTGGCCTTGAGGTAGTTGGCCATGTTGAAGTAGGCCACGAACTCGTTAAGCACGGTCTTCTGGCCCATCCAGTTGGCCACCTGCTGCACTTCGCCCGAGGGTACGCCCATGATCCAGGCCAGCGGGGTGAAGATCCAGCCGAAGATCATCTCAAGGGTAAGCTGGGGATAATGGAACAGCCCGCCCAGCTGGCCGGTGAGGAAGTTGGCCATGGCCAGCAGGGCCATGAAAGCCACCAGGCAGCCGCCCACGTTGAGCGCAAGCTGCAGGCCCACCGTGGCCCCGTTGGCGGCCGCGTCTATAACGTTGGAATCGGTGATCTCCAGCTGCATCTTGACCACGCCGCGCGTCGCGGGTTCCTCGGTCTCGGGAACCAGGATCTTCGCCATTACCAGGGCGGCCGGGGCCGACATGATGGAAGCGGCCAGCAGGTGTCCGGCTATATTGGGCAGGTAGCCCATGAGGATGCCGACGTAGGCGGCCATGACGCCGCCGGAGATGGTGGCCATGCCGCCGGTCATTACCGCCATGAGTTCGGACTGGGTCATGGCGGAAACGTAGGGCCTCACCACGAGCGGCGCCTCGGTCTGGCCCACGAAGATATTGGCGCTGGCCGAGAGGGATTCCGCACCGGAGGTGCCCATGAACCTGGCCATGATCCTGGCGAAGAACACCACTATCTTCTGCATGACGCCCAGGTAGTAGAGGACGGCCATCAGCGAGGAGAAGAAGATGATGGTGGGCAGGACCTGGAAGGCGAAAAGGAAGCCGAGCGACTGGTTGTTGATCAGGCTGCCGAAGAGGAACTTGGCTCCTTCGTCCGAGAACGACAGGACCTTGATTATCACGTCGTTCATGAACTGGAAGAACTGGCGGCCGAGCGGGGCTTTGAGGACTATCAGCGCGAAAATGAGCTGCAGCGCGGTGCCGGTGGCCACTGTCTTCCAGTTTATGGCCTTGCGGTTCTTGCTGAAACCCCAGGCGATGCCCAGCAGTACGAACATCCCGAAAAAACTGATCACTCGTGGTGACATGCTCGCTCCTTGAACTCTGTTTTACTTCGGGTAATTATACAAAATAGGTCAGTAGGCGCCGCGCACTTTGCCGGTGACGGAGGCGAGGGGCAGGAAGAGGGGCGGGCGGCCGGTGGCCGGGTCTTCCCACGAAGCGGAGTCGTTGGAGTTGTCGCGGTTGTCCCCCAGCACGAAGAGGGCGCCCTCGGGCACCAGGGAGGGCGGCATGGTGTCTCCCTTTAGGGCTTCTCCGGGGCGGGCGTAGTAGGCGTAGACCTCCAGTTGAGGCTCCCCGTTGAGGTAAACTTTCTTTTCGCGCAGTTCAACCGTGTCGCCGCCCACGGCTATCACCCTTTTTACGGATTCGTGGGCCTCGCCTACCGGGGACTTGAAGGCTATGATCTCGCCGCGCGCCGGCGCGCGCAGCCGAAAGGTGACCTTGTCCAGGACGAGGTGGTGGCCCTTCGTGAGCGTAGGGGCCATGGAGTCGCTTGCGATGTAGATGGGTTCTCCGAGCCAGCGCCTGGCGGCCAATACGCCCGCTACCGTCAGGAGGATTATGAGCGTGGTGCGGACGGGTTTCACCGGGCCTCCGGGATGGTCACGGGGAGTCTGCCCGACGGCCGCAGCAGGCCCGTGAGGGCTTCGCCGGCAGCCTCCATGGAAGGGGCGGTCATGCCGTAAAGCGCCAGGGCGCATTTAGCCTGCGGGTAGCCGGCCAGGTCGTAGGGATTCATGAGGCTCAGCAGGACCGCCGGCTTGCCGGAGTCCAGCAGTCTGGTAATGACCTCGCGCTGGCCTATGTTCTGCCCGGCGGCCCATTGGAAGCTGCCGAGCACCAGGATGTCCGCCGCGGCCGCCGCCTGCCGTATCTTTTCCGCTTCGCCGGGCTTTAGGCCTATGTCGAAAAGGTACTGGCTGGCCTCATAGCCGTTCTCGCGCAGCACGCGGTAGAGGCTGAGGGCGTTGTCCGCGAAACGCTGCGGCGCGAAAATTATGACGGCGATCTTTTTGCCTTTCGGCAGCGGCAGCAGGCCGTCGTCGCGCACCAGGGTCAGGCCCTGCCGGGAAAGGGCCCGGGTGATCTGCAGGTAGGCCTTGTCGAACGGGGAGGGGGCTTCAGCGGGTGAAAAAAGCCCGGCCGCGCGCTTTGCCGAAAGTATTTTGTAATAAGCCTCGTCGAGGCGGGCCTGCGGCACCTTTCCGGCGCGCACCTGCGCGGCGATCTCGCGCACCACCGCGGCGGGATCGGCCTTGCCTATCAGGAGCACGTCCGCGCCGGCCTTCAGGGCCGCGGCCGCCGCTTTGCGTACGCTGCGCCGCGAGGTGATGGCGTTCATGTCCAGGCTGTCGGTCACCACGAGACCGCCGTAGCCCAGGCCGCGTTTGAGCAGGCCGCCGAGCACGGCGGGGGAGAGGGTGGCCGGGTTACGGGCGTCCAGCGCGGGATAGCGGATGTGGGCCGTCATGATGGCCGGTACGCCGAGCTCCGCGGCGGCCCTGAACGGCGCCAGGTGCGTGGCGTAGAGTTCGGCCGTGGAGACGGCTATTTCGGGAAGCGTCTTATGCGAATCCTGGGAGGCCGCGCCGTGCCCGGGGAAATGCTTGGCCACGGCCACCACGCCGGCGGCCCTCAGCCCGTTTATGATGGCCCCTCCAAGGCGGGCGGCCTCGGAGGGAGAGGAGCCGAGCGAGCGTATGCCTATTATGGGGTTCCTGGGATTGGTATTGACGTCCAGCACCGGGCCGAAGGCCATGTTGATACCGGCCCTGCGCAGTTCCTTGCCGGCCAGGTAGAAGAGGGTGGCGGTATTGTTCTCGTCGGCGGCCGCGCCCAGCATCATGTTGGTTGGCAGTTCCACCAGGCCGAGCGTGGTGGGCACGTAGACGCTGCCGCCCTCGTAATCAGCCGCGATGAAGAGGGGGACCTGCGGAGCGGCGGCCTGCAGGGCGGCGGTAAGGCGGCGGGTGTCTTCCAGCGAGTAGGACCCCCATTGCAATTGCACGCCGCCGAGGCCGGTCTTTATGGCCGCGGTGACCGTGGAGATATCGGCCGCGTCGGCGGCCGCTATCAGCAGCTGGGCCGCCTTCTCCTCCACGGAGGGTTCGGCGGCCCGGGCGGGGAGCGCCGGCGCGAGGAGCAGCAGCAGGAGGAGCCGGCGGACGGGCGTCATTTTACTTCGAGAACTTGTAGCCGCGCTGCACGGCCTGGCGGCGGATGGTCTCGATCATGGCCTTGTCCAGGGTCTTGCCGCCGGCCTGCTTCTTCTCTTCCTGCGCTATGTAGGCCTTGCGCTCGGTCTGGAGGCGGTTGATCTCTTCCTTTATCTTCCTGCGCTCGGCGAGCTTGCCGTCGAGATATTTATCCAGTTCCGCCTTGTCCATTTTCTTCAGTTCTTCGGGCAGCTGGTCTTTCTTTATCTCGTCGCGCTTCACGGCGCCGCTTTCCACCGCCGAGACCACGTCCCAGGAGGAATCGGCCGCCGCGGCCCCGGGCGCCGAGGCCTGGAAGGCCGCGCGCTCGGCGGCTATGGACGCCCCGGCCCCGCGCGTCATGCTGACGACTTCGCGCTTGGAGGCCATCTTGGCCTGGCCGTAGGAGCCGTAGGCCACGTAGGTGTCGTTGAGCTTGGAGCTCAGTTCGGAGATCCTGTCGTCCTGCGGGGCGGCTACCGTGTACTCGCGCAGGGACTGGTCTATGCTGGCGTAGTCGCCTTCGGCGATGTCGGCGGCGTCCTTCCACTGCTCGGCGAGGCCGCGCTGGCGCGCGCCGCAGTAGATGGTGTTCACGAAGATGCCTTTGGACTTGGCCTTGGCCACGGCTTCCTGGTAAGTTACGGCGCCCTGGGTGAAAGGCTCGTTGCCGGCTATGAAGATGGCCTTGTAAACGTCGGTCTTGGGGCTCCATTTAAGCCCTTCCACGGCTTCCTTTATGGTCTGGCCGCAGTATTCGTCGCCCCCGTTGGTCCTGAGGGAGAAAAGTTCCCTGGCCACGCTGTCGAGGTCGGTGGTAAAAGGCAGCACCTGGCGGATAAAGCCCTTCTCGCGCGGCAGGGTGGAATTGCCGTATTCGTAGAGGGCCACTTCGATCACGGGGGAGGAGCCGCTCTTCTCCGCGCCTACGAGTTCGTTGACTATCTTCCAGACCTGGGTGCGGGCCTGGTTTATAAGGCCGTCCATGGAATTGGACGTGTCGAGCAGGATGGCCACCTGCACCAGCGGTTTGGCGCCGTGGTCCTTGGGCGGCTTTACCACCGTTATGCCCCCGTCGGCCCAGGTCTTGGTGACGGAGGCGGAGGCCGCGGCGAGGATCCTGCCGCTTTCGGTCTCTACTATCCGGGCGTTCACTTCGCAATTCCCGTCCTGGAGGTCATTGAGCGTGCCGGTGACCACGGCGTCCGCGCCCAGCAGCTTGCCCAGTTTCTTGACGGTCTCTTCGTCCACGGCGCCGGAGGCCTGGAGTTTCAGCTCCTCCATGACCTTCTTCATGAGGCCGCGCTCGATGAGGATGACGTTCTTGTCGGAGGCCAGCAGGGTGGTGAGGCGCTCCTGCACCACCACCGGGCCTTCCGAAGGTTTCTCGCTGGTGTAGGGGAAGGCGAGCACGGCCAGTTTTATGCCGGGCGAGTCTTTGAGGCCTTTGCCGAGCCGGTCGGTCAGGCCGGACAGTTCGGCCGCGGGCTGCGTGCCGGCCTTGGCGGCGGGCGCCGCGGCGAAGCAGGGCGCCTGGAGCGCGAGCAGGAGAGTGAAGGTCAACGCTTTGTTCATTTGTATGCCCCCTGGGGGAAAGTTGCGACGTTTTCAGGATACTAAATATCCGCCCTGTTTATAAATATATACCTGCTGTATTGAAACGGCGGGATAAAAAATGTATTTTAAAACCATATGGCAAGGGGGAGAACCGTGAAAAACGCCGTCCTGAAATTACTGGCCCTGCTCGCGCTGGCGCCGCTGGGGGGCTGCGGCAGGCGCGAGGCGCCCGCCTACTCCCAGAATACGTTCCTCATGAACGTGCAGGCCCAGGTGAAGGTGTACGGGGCCGGCGAGGCCGAGGGGCGCCGCATAGCGGACGCGGTCCTGGGCGAATGGAACCGCATCTCCTCCGAGTTCGGCTACGGGGACCTCTACAGCCAGACCTCCGTGGTCAATAAGAAGGCCTACGGCGAGTGGGTGAAGGTGGACGACGAGTTCATGCGCCTGCTGCAGCTCTCTATGGACTATTACCGCCTGACCGGCGGGGCCTTCGACATCACTTTCGCGCCGCTGTGGCCCATCTGGAAGGAGGCCGCTTCCACGCGCAAGATGCCCTCCAGGGACGATATCTCGAAGGCCCTCGCCAACATGGGCTCCGCCAACGTCCTGATAGACCAGCAGCGCAGGATGGTGCGCTTCGCCAAGCCCGTGCAGGTGAATATGGGCGGCATCCTGCGCGGTTACTGCTTCGCCCGGGCCTATAAAATACTTAAGGAGCTCGCTCCTGCCTACCCGGTGGAACTCCGGCTGGGCGGCAACATGCTGGCCTACGGCGGCGGGGACTGGGCCTATGACATCATGGACCCGTTCAACGACGAGAAACTTTTCGGACGGCTGCGGTTCAAGGACGGCGTGGTGATGTCCTCTTCGGGACGCGAACGCTTCGTGCAGATAGAAGGCAAGCTTTACTCCCACATCCTGGACCTCAAGACCGGCTACCCGATAGAGAACTTCTCCAACCTGGTGGTCTATTTCCCGAAAATGGAGGGGGAAAGCTTCCTGCCTTCGGCGGTGCTGGCCGTGATGGGCCAGCAGAAGGCGTTCGCCCTGCTCTCCAAGATGAAAGGCGTGTCCGCCGTCTGGATAGACGGGGCCGGCAGGGAGACCGTCTTCTCCAACGAGGCCAGCGGGGCCAGCTGGGAAAAGGCCAAGCACCTGTTCTAAGGACCGCCAGGACGTAAAAAAGCCCGGGAGGTCCCGGGCTTTTTTATTGTACGCCGCCTGACCTACTTTATCTCTTCGAACTCGCCCTTGGCCTTGTTCTTGCGCACGTTGTTCCAGTTGAAGAACCTGCCGTTCATGGCGATATACACGCCGGGCGGCAGCACCTGCGCGAAGGACAGCGCGGAGCCCAGGTTGAACATCCCGTCGGAGGAGCCGAACTTGTAGGGCACCATGGCGCCGGTGAGCACCACGGTCTTGTCGGTGATGCGGCGCCCGAGGAGGCGCGCGGTCTCCGGCATGGTGTCCGTGCCGTGCGTGACGACGATGTGCTTTTCTTTGGCGGCCCGGCACTCCCGGAGGATCCGGGCGCGGTGCGAGGGCGTCATCAGGAGACTGTCTATCATCATCAGGGTCTTCACCTTCACGGGGAGGCGCGAGCGCCCCAGGCGCAGCATCTCTTCCAGATGCGTCTTGCGGAAGAAAAGCTCGCCGTTGAGCTCGTTATACTCCTTGTCGAAGGTGCCGCCCGTTATGAAGAGTTTTATGGTCATGACGCGCCGCTCTTATTTCCGGCCGTCCTTGAGGAAGGCCAGGTAGCCCTTGTAGGCCATGTAGATGTCCAGCTTGCCGGCCAGCTCCATCGGGGCGTGCATGGAGAACAGGCCCACGCCGCAGTCCACCACCTGCATGCCGTAGCGGGCCATGAACTGGGCGATGGTGCCGCCGCCGCCCTGGTCCACCTTGCCCAGCTCGCCGGTCTGCCAGACCACGCCGTTGCGGTCGAAGATGCGGCGGATGTGCGCCATGAACTCGGCCGAGGCGTCGGAGGAGCCGGACTTGCCGCGCGCCCCGCCGTACTTGGACACGCAGACGCCGTGGTTGAGGAGCGCGGAATTGCGCTTCTCGCTCACGGAGGGGAACATGGGATCGAACAGCGCGTTGACGTCGGCGGAGATCATCCAGGAGTTGTGCAGCGCGCGCTTGAGGGCCAGCTCGCTGTAGGCGGGGGTGGTGAGGTTGAGCAGTTCCGCGGAGGCGTTCTCGAAGAGGTTGGACGCCATGCCGGTGGCGCCGACCGAGCCGATCTCCTCTTTGTCGCAGAGGAGCACGCAGGAGGTGTACTCCGGCACGCCCTTCAGGTCCAGGATGGCCTTCAGGCCGGTATAGGCGCAGACGCGGTCGTCGTGGCCGTAGGCCAGGATCATGGAGCGGTCGAGGCCCGCTTCTCGGGGGGCCGCGGCGGGCACGATCTCGAGCTCGGCGGACTGGAAGTCGGCCTCGGTGACGCCGTACTTCTTATTGAGCAGGGTCAGGATGTTGTGCTTCACCTTCTCCTTGGCGTCCTTGGCGGCGGAGGGCACGGAGCCGGCCACCACGTCCAGGCCTTCGCCGGGGATGGCTTCGCCCAGGGTCTTCTTGTACTGGTCGGCCGCCAGGTGCGGCAGCAGGTCGGTGATGCAGAGCACCGGGTCCGAAGGGTCCTCGCCGATGTTGACCTTCACTTTCTTGCCGTCGGCCTTCACGAAGACGCCGTGCAGCGCCAGCGGGATGGTGACCCACTGGTACTTCTTGATGCCGCCGTAGTAATGGGTGTCGAGCAGGGCCATGCCCGTGTTCTCGTAGAGCGGGTTGGGCTTGAGGTCGATGCGGGGGGCGTCGGTATGGCCGCCGACTATGTGCATGCCCTGTTCCAGGGGCTTTTTGCCCACCACGATGGCCATCAGGGTCTTGCCCTCGCTGGAGCGGTAAACTTTGGCGCCGGGGGCGAGCTTCTGGCCGGTCTTTTCGTAGATGCGCATGTCCTGGAAGCCGGCGGCCTCGAGCAGGAGGACGGCCTCGTCATGGGCCTCTCTTTCGGTCTTGGACTTGGCGATGTAGGCCAGGTAGGACTTGTTGACCTCTTCGCAGTGCTTGAGGTCGGCGGGGGAGATCCTTTCGTAGCCGTTCTTGGGGTTGCTGGCGAGAGCGGGGGTTTTAGGGTTCTTTTTAACGAGAGTTTTCATTTTTCCTCCATTTAGCGGTGCGATATTTACATATTACCATTTTGCTATCATTGTAGTGACGATGAACGCCTCCACCTATCCCCGCAGGGTCCTTTTCCTGGTTTTCGGCCTCAGCCTCTTCAATTATATCGACCGCCAGGTGCTCTACGCCGTCTTCCCGCTGCTCAAGGCGGACCTGCGCCTTTCCGACGCCCAGCTGGGCTTCCTGGCTTCGTCGTTCATGATAGTCTATATGTGTTTTGCGCCGTTCGTGGGCTATTTCGGCGACCGCGTGCGCCGGCCGCTCATCATAGGCGCCAGCGCAATTTTCTGGAGCATCTCAACCCTGTTCAGCGGCCTGGTGAAGAATTACGGCCAGCTCATCATGACCCGCTCGGCGGTCGGGGTGGGCGAGGCCGGCTACGGCACGGTCTGCCCCTCTTTCCTGGCCGAATGGTTCCCGGTGGAGCGCAGGGCCCGCATCATGGCCCTCTACGCGCTGGCCATACCCGCGGGGAGCGCCGTGGGCTACCTGCTGGGCGGTTTCCTGGGCCAGAATTTCGGCTGGCGCAACGCCTTTTTTATAGTAGCGGTGCCCGGCATGCTGCTGGGCATCATCGCCCTTTTCCTTAAAGAGACCCCCGAGAAGACGCAGCGCTCCGAGCATATCGCTTTTTCCGGCTACAAGGCCCTGCTCAAGAACCGCACGTTCCTGCTCATCTGCCTGGCGCAGTCCATCGGCACTTTCTCGGTGGGCGGCATGGCCGCCTGGATGCCCTCCTATTTCGTGCGCACGTTCGGCGTGTCGGTGGCCAAGGCCGGGTTCCTCTTCGGGGCGGTTACGGTGGCGGCCGGCCTGGCGGGGAATTTCGCCGGCGGCTGGGCGGCCGACTGGCTGCATAAGCGCACCAAGCGCTCCTATTTCATAGTCGGCTACATGAGCTTCTTCCTCAGTATCCCGTTCGGCGTGACGGCCCTTATGACGGCGGACCTTAATCTGGCGCTGGCCATGCTGTTCTTCGCCGAGTTCTTCATCTTCGCCTATTCCGGCCCGTACCACGCGGCCATCGTGGAGGTGGTGCCGGTCACCATGCGCTCCATGGCCTTCGCCCTGGATATCTTCATTATCCACGCGCTGGGCGACGCCATTTCCCCGTTCCTGCTCGGCGTGGTGTCGGACTCCATCGGGCTGACGGCCGCTATCTTCATAGCCATGATCTACCTGCTGCTCGGCGGCGTTACGTCGATACTGGCGGGCGAGACTTATAAAAAGGACTTTCACGCCGCATGACGACCCCCTTCGAAGTGGTACGCGAGACGCCGGACCTGCTGGTGATAAACAAGCACTCCGGGGTGCTGACCATGCCCGCCCGCGGGGACCTGGCCAAGGAAAAGCACCTGGTAGGCCTGCTGCACCAGCGCTTCGGCAAGGTCTTCGTGGTGCACCGGCTGGACCGCGACGCCAGCGGCCTGATCCTCTTCGCGCGCACCGAAAAGGCGCACCGCTATTATTCGGGGCTGTTCGAAACGCGCGCCGTGGAGAAGCATTACCTGGTGACGGTAGAGGGCAAGGTGGCGGACAAACGCGGGGAGATCGACAAGCCGCTCAAGCAGCGCGGTTCAGGGCGGGTGTCGGTGGCTTTCGACGGGAAGGCGTCGGTGACCACCTACGAAGTGCTCGAAAAGCACAAGGCGGCGACGGTGCTGGACGTCTCCATAGCCACGGGGCGGCGCCACCAGATCCGGGCGCATCTCTATTCCATCGGGCACCCGGTGCTGGGCGACCCCATGTACGGCGAGGCGGCCAAGCAGGCCAGGTACCCGCGCCTGATGCTGCACGCCTGGAAGCTGCGCTTCACCGACATGAAGACCTGCAAGCCTGTCAGTTTCGAGGCCGACCCGCCGGCCGATTATATTGGCGTGCTCAACGCACTCTGAAGTAAGGTAAGATATCCTGACAACGCGTAAGGCATCCCCGGGGTGCCTTTTTGCTTTCCAGGCGCGCAGGGCGTGAAACTTTTCCGGGGCGGGGGCATCTAATAGTAGAAGGGTAAAAGGAGCGATATTTATGGCATTCATGGACCAGCAGACGGCCGATGAGGTCAAAAAGCGCCTGGAGGCGCTCGAGGGCGAGGTGCGGCTCATATTTTTCAAGGAGAGCCTGATGTGCCAGACCTGCGGCCCGACCGAGGATTTTTACAAAGAGGTGGCGGGTCTTTCTTCCAAGGTGAAACTTGAAGTCTACAACCGCGTCACCGACGCGGAAAAAGCCGCGGCTTACGGCATAACCCTGAGCCCGGCGGCCGTCATAGAGGGCCCTAAAGGCGGGCGGGTGCGGTTCTTCGGCATCCCGGCCGGCTATGAGTTCGTTTCGCTGCTCGAGGCCCTTAAGAACTCGGCCGCCGCCGCCACCGACCTGCAGCCGGAGACCGTGGCCGCGCTCGCCGCCGTGACGGTCCCGGTCAACATCAAGGTCTTCGTCACCCCTACCTGTCCCTATTGTCCCGCCGCGGTGGTGCTGGCGCACAAGTTCGCCCTGGCCTCGCCGCAGATAACCGCGGAGATGGTGGAGGCCACCGAGTTCCCCGAACTGGCCGATAAGTACGGGGTGGAGGGCGTGCCCAAGATAGTGGTGAACGAAAAAGTAAATCTGGTAGGTGCCCAGCCCGAGCAGGCCATGCTCAAGGCAGTGCAGGATTCTTTAGCGGTCTAGGAGGAAGTATGTTCAAGAAGAACGTGGGGAATATAGACAGGGTGATCCGGGTGGTGGCCGGGCTGGCGCTGGCCTACGGCGCGTATGCCGCCGAGGGGGCCGCCGTGTACATCCTCGCCGTGGCGGCGGGGGCGGCCATTATAACCGGCCTCATCGGCTACTGCGGGCTTTATACCCTCTTCGGCATCAATACCTGCAAAGTGGATTAGCGGCCGGCGAGTTCTATCTCGGCCGTCTTCTCAGCTCCGTCCGAAAGGTAAGCGACGCTTACCTTCTGGCCGGGGCTGAGTTTTTTCAGCGCGGCCGAATAGGCCCGCAGGTCGGTTGCGGCTTCGCCGTTTATGGCCGTTATCACGTCGCCGGCTTTCAGGCCGGCGGCGGCCAGGGGCGAGCCGGGTGTGATGTCCTGCGCCCTGACCCCGGGGCCGGGGAAAGAGAAGTCCGGCACCAGGCCGGTGGAGGCCCGGCGTTCGCCGGCCTGGGCGCCGGGGAGGGCCTGGGCGCCCGCCGGCCGCGTGAGGTGGTCGGACTCGCCCGCCAGGTAGTCTATTATCTCGGCCGCGAACTCGGCCTGCTTTACCATGCCCGCCGCGTCCAGCTTGTCCGGCGTGTCCGAAGTTTTGTGGTAGTCGGCGTTGGGGCCGCTGAAGAACTGCACGGCCGGAACGCCGGCCTCAATAAAACTCTGCTGGTCGCTGGCGTCCAGCGGCTCTTTTACCAGCTCATACTCGGTGCCGGTCACGAAACCCGCCCCGCGGAAGACGTGCACCCACTTGTCCGACGAGGACGCCCCCAGGACCAGCACCTTGCCCGCGCCAAGGCGGCCGACGGTGTCGAAATTGAGCGCGGCGTTCAGCTTCAGCTTCACGGTCTCCGGCAGGCCGGCCAGGAAAGCCTTGGAGCCCTGCCGGCCCTCCTCCTCGCCGTCGAAAGCCGCGAAAATTATGGACCGCTCCGGGGACCGGGCCGCGTAGCGGCGGGCCAGTTCCAGCAGCAGGGCCGTCCCGGAGGCGTTATCGTCGGCTCCGGGAAAGACCCCGCCGTTCTTGGCCGGAAGGTGGTCGTAGTGGGCGCAGAGGACCACGTATTCGCCTTTCCTGCCCGAGCCTTCTTTCAGTCCTAAAAGGTTAGCGCGGCCCGGCGTGGTTTCCGGCGAGCGGAAAGAGGTTCCGGTAAAAGGCTTGAGCCCGGCCTTCCTGAATTCTCCTTCTATAAAAGCTGCGGCCTGGCGGTGGCCGCTGGATCCGGGGCTCCGTCCGCCGGGGCGGGAGGCCAGGTAGGAGGCGTCCCTGATGATGTTCTCCGCCGAGAACGCCGAGGGCGGCGCGGCGAGGGGGGCGCGCCGGGGATAGGGCCCGGGCTTCGCCGGGGAAGCCGCGGCCAGATCGGCCGCCAGCGGCGAGCGGGAGTTCTCCCAGACGCCTGAAGCGGCCGAGTTCATGCCGGCGTCGAAGACCAGCCAGGAATACTTGCCGTAATGCGGCAGCTTCGCCGCCAGGAGCGGCAGCTTCTCCGGTGTCCCGGAGAGTACGAGCGCGGCGGCCAGCGCCGGGTCCGCGGGGTGGAAGTCTGCGAAGACGAAAGTGTGCGAGGCGCGCGCGAAGCGGCGGTTGCCGAGGGTGACGGCGTCGGCGGAGAATTTGGCGCCGTAGCGCTCCAGGGCGGCTTCGAAGGCCGGAGCCAGTCCGTTCTCGCCGCCCAGCACCCAGTAGGAGGCCGCCGCCGGCGTCCCTGCCTTGTCGTCGGAAACTTCAGGCAGGTTCTCCTTGTCCTTGGTCCAGGCGCTCGCGAGCGCCTGCCACGGCGCGCCGGCTCCGCCGGCGGGCAGGATAAGGCCGGGATGTTTGGCCCCAAGCAGCCGCGAGAGCGTGGGCGGCGTTTCCAGGGGGCTGAGTTTGCGGAACACGTCGAATTCGGGGTCCAGTTCCACCCTGACCGGGCGCAGCGGCGCGCTGTAGTGGTAGGTTTCGGAGCGGGCGTCCAGGCGCAGCGTTTTCATGCGGGGTTCGGCCGACCCCTCCAGGTAGATGGCCGCCGGGATATCGAGCCCGTAGGCCGGCCCCGGCTGGACCTGCTCCACGGTGAATTCCATGTCGTAGCCTTCCAGGGCGCCCCGGCGGACCTTGGCTCCGGCGAGCCGCAGCTCCGGGGCGCCGGCGCGCCGCGTCCACTGCTGGAAAAAGCCGGCCAGGCGCCCGGCGCCCGTGACCTTCTCGAAAGCGGCTCTCAGGTCGGAGAAAGAGGCCGCGCGGCCCAGGTTGGCGGCGTAGAAGCCGCGCAGGCCCTTGCGGAAATTCTCGTCGCCCAGCGCCCGGCGCAGCATGTGATAGACCATCAGCGCCTTGCCGTAGCCTATGGCTTCCGACGCTGAGGAGTGGCGCGACCTGAACTCGGTCAGGGGGAAGTCGGCCCCGCCCCGCACGTAGTCGGAATATTTCTGGAGCGAGGAGACCCGGTACTCGCGCCCTTTGCCGCGGTGCTCGGCTATCAGGTAGTCGGCCAGGTAGGCGGTGAGGCCCTCGCACCAGTTGCCGGAGGCGTAATCCACGAAGACCCCGTTGCCCCACCAGTTATGCAGGATCTCGTGCGGATAGGAGGAGTTCAGGATGAAAGGCAGGCGGATGACCTTGGGGCCCAGCAGCGTGAACGAGGGGATGCCGTAGCCGGTCTCCCAGAAATTCTCGACGAGCGCGAACTTGGGGTAAGGGTAGGGGCCGAGGAGGTCCGAATAGAGCCTGACGTAGCGGGAGGAGGCGTCCAGGTATTTGTCGGCCAGGGGCTTGTCGGGCGAGCGCAGGAAGGCGTGGTAGGAGCGGCCGCCTTCCGCGCGGGAATATTCCGTGTAGGGACCGCAGGCCAGGGTGATCTCGTCGTGGGGCAGCGCCGTTTCCCAGACCGCACGGTTAACGCCGCCGGCCGAAGAGGCTGCGGTGCGCGCGCCGCCGGCCACGGCCAGGAAGGGGGCGGGAAGGGAGGTCTCGAGGCGGAAGGAAACGAGCTCGCCTTCGAACTGGGGATACCAGCCCGAGGAGGCGGCGAGGTAGCAGCCGTCCGCGGAGATGAGTCCCGGGGTCTCCGAGAAACTTCGGGCGTACTCTTCCGCCGTCTCGCCGAGGGCGTGCTTTATTTCTCCGGCGTAGGCCAGTGAGAATGAGCGCAGCGGCTTGGCCGCGGCCAGGCGGTAGGCCTGGTAGAGCGGCGCGGCCGAGGAATAATTGATGCCGTACCTGGCGGCGGCTTCTGAGGTGAGCGGCTCCAGCGCGCCGTCGGGCGAGGAGGGGGAGAGGCCCTTGTGCAGCGAGAAGACGAATTCCCGGCGCGGCTCCGGGAAAGAGACGCGGTCTTCGGCCAGCAGACGCCCTTCTGCCGGAGAGAGAGCGACTTTAAGGTCGTGGCGGACGGCGCCGGCCGCGGCGTCCAGACCGGAAGATAAAAGGAGGGCGATAAGGATCTTTCTCATGGTTCCCCGCTGTATGGAAAAGTTAATACAATATAGTACAACTTTTAAAAACCGGAGAACCTATGAAACACGCCCAAAGAACAGGCCTGCTGCTGGTGATAGACGCCGTGGGGCTGTCCACGCTGGAGTACCTGCTGTCGAAGTATCCCGGCAAGGTGAAGCTCCCCAACCTGGCCCGCCTGGGCCTGGCCGGGCTGCTGCCGGCGCCCATGCGGTCGCGGCTGGGCGGCAAATACGGCGGCAAGGCCTACGCCGCCGCCGTAACGCAGGTCTCCTCCACCGCCGACAGCCTCGTGGGACACAGGGAGATGATGGGCGTGGTGGACCACCGCACCTACGACCTGTTCGACGACGGTTTTTCCCGCGACTACCTCGACGAACTGGAGCGCCGCATAGGCCGTAAGACCTTCTTCAACAAGATGGCCGGCGGCATGGAGGCCATAGAGCTCAACGCCTCAGAGCACGAGCGCACGGGCAAGCCCATAGCCTACGCCAGTAAATGCGACCCGCTCATCCAGCTGGCCATGAACGAGGACGTGATCCCGGTGCGCGAGCAGCATAAGATCGCCGACACCGCTTTCGCCCTGGCCATGGAGATGAAGATCCCCATAACGCGCGCCATCGCCCGTTCTTATGTGAAGAACGCGCAGGGGGAGATCATCCGCACCTCCAACCGCCACGACGCGGTGCTGCCCATAGGGCAGAAGACGCTGGTGGACGTGCTGCACGACGCCGCCGTGTGGACGGTGGCCGTGGGCAAGACCAGCGACCTGGTGAACACCTCCTACCACGCCAAGGTGAAGCTGAACAAGGAAGTCTTCATAGACCCCTCGCTGAAGCTGCGCTTCGTGCACCCGAAGAAGAAGGACACCAACCCGTTCTCCATCCAGGGCACCATCAACGCGCTGCAGGCGGCGCATTCGGTCTACCGGCCCAAGGGCACCTTCATCTTCACCAACCTGGTGGACACCGACAGCGTCTACGGCCATACGCGCGACGTTGCGGGCGCGCTGAAGTCCCTGGAGGAGATAGACCGCACGCTGCCGCTAATTGAAAAGAACCTGGCCAAGGGCGACCTGCTGGGCATCACCGCAGACCACGGCATGCTGCACCGCGAGGACTACGGCTATCACAACAACGAACCGCTGCCGTTCATAGCTTACCGCAAAGGCGCCGACCGCCGGCTGGGCGGCCTGAAGACCGGGACCATGCCTGGCCTGACCGACATCGGCAACGTCTTCGCGCAGTTCTTCGGCCTGGAGGGGGAGTACAGCAAGCTGGTCAAAAAATAGGCCGCGAAATAAAAGGACAAGGCCGGGGAACTTCCCCGGCCTTTTTCTTTGCGGCTGGCGCCTATTTGTAGGAGGGGTCCACGAAGGCCCGGTAGGCCTGCGGCGTGAGGGCGGCCCAGGTGTAGCGGTTGCCGGCGTTCCACAGCACCCAGCTGTTCAGGTGGTTAAGGCGCGTGGCCATGAGCTGGGCGCGCACTTCGGGCGCGCCGTAGGTCCAGCCCAGGGAGAAATCCTGCAGGTAGGGGCGCAGCTTGGCGTAATCCGCGCCCATGCGGCCCATGGCGTCCTTGAGGCCCCTGTTTATCACCTTGTAAGGGCTGGCGTTGGGGTTCTTCAGGTTATATTCGCCCGGCGCGTAATGCGACGGGTACATCATGGGATAGACGTAGTCCGCGCCTTGGGCCAGGGCGTTGATGTCCTGGCCTATGCCCATGTCGCCCTTCACGGTGGTGGTCAGGCCGAAGACGTCGGCGGAGATCTTCACCTTGTAGGGCGCGAGGCGCTTGCGGGCGTAATCCAGGAACTCTTTGAGATTGCGCGTGGACGTCTGGCGGTTGTGCGGCTTGGAGTAGCGGCACAGGGCCGTGTTGCCTTCGGACGGGTAGCGGATATAGTCGAACTGGATCTCTTCGAAGCCGAGCTTGGCCGCGCGCTCGGCGATGTCGAGGTTGTAGTCCCAGACTTCCCGGTTGTACGGGTCCACCCAGGTGGCGCCGTTGCGGCTGCGCCAGAGGTCGCCGTTGGGGGTGCGTACGGCGAGGTCTTTGCGGACCTTGGGCAGGATCTTGTCCTTGAAGACCACGATGCGGGCCACGGTGTAGAGCCCGGCGCCCTTAAAATCCTTCAGCATGGCTTCCGGGTCGGTGATGGCCGGCGTATTGGAGCCCCAGAGGCGGGCTTTCTCCACGCCGGGGATATAGACCTTGCCGTCCGTTTCCTTGATGGCCACGACCACCGTGTTGATCACGGAATTGGAGATCTTCCTGAGCAGTTCTTTGCGGTTCCTGGCGGAGCCTGCGCCCCAGCAGGTGAGGTGGATGCCGCGGACCTGCCGGTCGGCGGCTACCAGTTCCCTTATAGTGGAGGTGGAAACCGGGGCTTTAAGGGTTTCCGTGGAGGCCTTTTGCGCGGCCGTAGCGGGAGCGCCCTGGAGAAGAAGTAAAAATAGCGCTGTATGTAGCATAGGCAGATATTTTACAATTTATGGCGAGAGTAAACCGAGACTTCGCGGGGTGAACCATGAAACGCTTTATCTTCCTTTTGGGGGCCTTGTTTATGCCGCACCACCTTCTGGCTTCGGACAAACTGCTGGTCCACTACAGCCGCCTGGCCGGCGATCACGCCGGTTGGAACCTCTGGACCTGGAACGACGAGGACCGCCAGCCGGGCTTCGACCTGCTCCCGGCCGGCAGGGACGCCTTCGGCGTGGTCTATGAACTGGACCTGGCCGCCTCCGGCCTGAAGGGTAAGCGCCTCGGGCTGCTGCCCCGCCGCGGCGAGTGGACCCAGAAGGACGCGCCCGACAGGCTGCTGGCTTCGGCGCAGCCGGGGCATGTCTACCTGCTGGAGGGGGACAAACAGATTTACTCCGCCCCGCCGGAGATCTCCACGGGGATCACCGGCGCTTACCTCGACAGTTCCGGGGAAGTTCGGGTTACCTTTACCCGGCCGCTCGGCAAGGCCTTCCTGGCGCGCCAGGCTTTCTACCTGACCCGCGGCGAGAACGCCTTTCACCCTCTCAAGGCAGAGCCGGTGGGCGGTGAGTATTCACGCGCCGCGCTGCTGGCCTTCGACAGCCTGGGCACCCCCGACTACAAAGGTCTTAACGCCGGGGCTTACAGGCTGCATTCCCGCGATTTCAAGCCGGTCCCGATGGCCCTCGGCGGGGCCGTTTACGGCGCCGATTTCCGGCCCCGGCAGGCCATGGGCCTCACCCGCTCCGGTGGTTCCGCCGTGCTGCGCATTTTCGCGCCGTACGCGGTGAAGGCCGAGGCGCTGATCTACGGCGCCGGGCAGGCCAAGCCGCAGGCGCACGCCCTCGTGCCGCGCGAGGGCGGCGTCTGGGAGAAGGAGTTCTCCGAAACGCTGGAAGGCAAGTCCTACCGCCTGCGCGTGACGCAGGGCGGGAAGGTCTACGAGGGGCTGGACCCGTACGCACGCTGCGTCACCGCCGACGACGGCCGGGCGCTGGTCTTCGACGACGCCACGCCGGTGGCCCCCGGGCCGCAATTCCCGCTCGCCGAGACCGTGATCTACGAAGTGCACCTCAGGGACCTTACGATGGACGCTTTTTCCGGGGTCAAGGCCAAGGGCAAATACCTGGGCGCCGCAGAGACCGGCACCCGCCACCCGTCGTTTTCGGAGATCTCCACCGGCCTGGACCATATAGCGGAGCTCGGCGTGAACGCGGTCCACATCCTGCCGTTCCAGGACTTCCAGAACGGCGACAGCACCACTACTTACGACTGGGGCTATATGCCGGTGAACTTCAATTCTCCGGAAGGTTCCTACGCCACCAACCCTTCCGACGCCTCGCGCGTGCGGGAGGCCAAACTGATGATAGACGCCTTCCACCGCAAGGGGCTCAAGGTCATCATGGACGTGGTGTATAACCACACGGCGGAGACGCGCGACCGGGTCTATAATTTCAACGCCCTGGCGATGGATTACTATTACCGCCTGAACGCCGACGGGTCCTATTCCAACGGCTCGGGCTGCGGCAACGAGTTCCGCACCGAGGCGCCCGTGGCCCGCAGGTTCCTTATAGACAGCCTGCTTTACTGGGTGAACGAATACAAGGTGGACGGGTTCCGGTTCGACCTGATGGGCCTGATAGACCTGGACGCGGTAGCCGAAGCGCTGCGCGAACTGCGCAGGGTGAAGCCGGATATCCTCGTGTACGGCGAGCCGTGGACGGCCGGCCTGACCCCGACGCGGGGTGTGAAGAAGGGGAGCCAGCGGGGCAAGGGTTTTCCTGTCTTTAACGACCATTTCCGCGACGCCATCAAGGGCAGCGTCTTCTCACTGGAGGACCTGGGCTACGTGCAGGCCGCCCGCAACCGGGACGCCGTGATGCGCGGCATCAGGGGCTCGGTGGACGACTTTACCGACGGGCCGCTGGAAACGCTTAACTACGTTTCCTGCCACGACAACCACACGCTGTGGGACCGCATCGACCTTTCCCTGAAGGAAGAGACGCAGGAGAACAAGGAGCGCATGGCCCGCCTGGCCAACGCGCTGGTGCTTACCTCGCAGGGGGTGCCGTTCCTGCACGCCGGCGAGGAATTCCTGCGCACCAAGAAGGGGGAGGAGAACTCCTATAACCTGCCCGACGAGATCAACCGCCTGGACTGGTCCCGCAAGAAGGAAAAACTCGGCGTGTTCAACTATTACAAGGACCTCATCGCTCTGCGCCGGGAGCATCCGGCCTTCCGCCTGACCACGGCCGCGGCCGTGCGCGAGGACCTGAAGTTCTACGAGGAGCTCGGCCTCAAGGTGGAGCCGCCTGGTATCGCCTATCTGCTTTACGGCGACCGGGCCGGCGACAGCTGGGAGCGCATACTGGTGCTGGTGAATCCCGAAAAGACGCCCCGCTCCTTCGCCCTGCCGATGGGCAAGTGGACCCGCGTGTTCGACGCCGCGGGCCTGGTGCGCGAGCCCGCCGCGCCGGTCTCCGGCGCCTACGAGGCCCAGCCGCTGTCGCTGACGGTGCTGAAGCTTTAGCAGGGCTGTCCCAAGAAAATCCGTTTAAAAAAGAGAACCCTCCGTTAATGGTAAGATGTTTTTGGTCTAGAAAAACG